>Ga0207720_100016_pt1 | contig 290444 bp, 290 predicted proteins | sample A23P2SouthBayCA_2_FD_187751 | JGI IMG/M metagenome (GOLD analysis project Ga0207720, IMG submission 187751) | Aerobic enrichment media microbial communities from Eden Landing Ponds, California, USA - A23 E3 (2) (SPAdes) | ecosystem: Environmental > Aquatic > Marine > Unclassified | place...
ACGGGCAGTCAATCCAGCGCGAAACAGTGGTTACGACGCTTTAGACACCACTACAACCACGAAAGACCGAACCAAGCACTCGGCGGACGAACGCCAGCTGAGGTCATCCAGAACTAGACAGTGCCTCGTAGACGCAACGGTTAAATATCCGACCATATCACCTCCACTCATGCCGCGGGTTCTCGTCGGGCCGACCAAAGCAGACATACACAACGACGAATACGGGAAGAGTTATAATCTTCTGAATAATCTTCACGATGATTATTTCACTATCGATACGTACACGAGAACAGTTTCGGACTCACTTGAGCCGGCAAACGTCACCGTACATCCGCTGGGCGGGTCTAACAGAATTGTGTTCTATGCGAAATTATACCCGGCCCTTTTGAAAGAATTACGTCACGGACCCGTGGATATCTATCATCATATGAACCTCAGCTACCGATGGTTCAATCCGCTCCTGGTCTCGGGTCTCCACAGAAATACTCCGGTCGTTGTCGGCCCCTGCCAGGCGGGACACGCGATTATGGCTGAGGAGTTCAACCGGATGCTTTCGTCGTGGGTCGGGACGGATCTGTCGCGTTCGCTCACCGACCCACTACATGAGGCTGTCGATGCAACGCGTGACATTGTTTTGGACCCACCCCGGATGGACCTATTCAAACGGACACTCGAAGCCGCGGATCGTGTCGTTGTCGTCCACGAGGAAGCCCGGGAAGTGTACGCCGAGTTCGTCGACGAGTCGAAACTCCGGACGATACCACTTGGTGTCGACCCGGACTTTTTTGAGTACAGCGAGCCGGACGAACCGAAAGAACTCGTGGCCATCGGTAGCCTCCGGGAGCGGAAGGGCTACGATGTCCTGTTCGAGGCACTCAATCAGATTCAGCAAGAATACCCGGAGGTCCATCTCCACGTTTTCGGCCACGGGCCGCTGGAAGATGAACTGCACACGCAGGTTGAGCGCCTCGACCTAGACGGCAACGTAACGTTCCACGGGTACGTCGACCAGTCTGTTGTCCGAGAACACCTGTCGCGGGCGCGCGCCTTCGTCCACCCGTCCCGGTCGGAGAGTTTCTCGCTCGTCCGTCTGGAAGCGATGTCAACCGGCTGTCCGGTGGTCGTCACCGACATCTCCGGGGCGCGTGAGATGGTCCGCGACGGGGAGGAGGGCTTCGTCGTTCCGATAGAGTCGCCGGAGCCAATCGCAGACGCCGTCACCACATTGCTCTCCGATTACGAACTCACGAAACAGATATCCAGGCAGGCGCGAGACCGCGTCGAGGAGAAGTACGACTGGCGGAAGATCGCGGAAGAGTACCTCGACCTGTACCGTTCGTTGTCTGGCTAAGGTCGTACCGCCGTCTATCGCGTGCATCGAAAGGTCTTAACCCATCGACTGAGACGTTCGGGGTAGATATGGTCCTCGTAGTGCTGGGTATCGATGCACTCGACCCGGAACTAGTAGATTCGGCGAAACATCCGAACTTGACGCTCGCTGACCACCGCGCTATCGAGACGATCAGGAGCGTCGAGGGCGGACCCAGCACGCACGAACTCTGGCCGACGATCATTACCGGGCTCACGCCGCCGGAGCACGGTATCACGCTTGATGACGGCGTCGCCTGGGAGAACCCCGCCCTCCGGTTCGGAAGCGCCGCCGCGGACTACCTCCTCCCGTCCGGGCTGCAGACGCGTCTCGGCGCGTGGCTACTGAACAACACTGAACAGGACGCGTTCCGGATTCCGGCGACCTACTACGAGGAAAACGACCTGACGACGGTTTTCGACGGACGGCAGGCGGCCCCCATCGGCATCCCCAACTACGTGATCGACCCGGACACGGAGGACCGCGAACACAGCCTCCGGCGGAACCTCGGGGACCTCTTCGAGCGCGACCTCGAAGCGAAAGGTGGGCACTCGTCGGCGGACCCGGCGCTGTTCTACGAGCAGTGCCTCGAAATGTCGATGGTTCGCCTCGCCCGCGCACGTCGGGCGCTCAGAGGTGGACGACACGAACTGGTGTTTGCATACACGAGCGGGCTCGACCTCATCGGCCACGTCGCGTACGAACAGCCCTCGCTCCAGGACCGCGCCTACGAGGAGCTCGACGAGTTCGTGGGCGAGGTCCGGGACGACCTCGGCAACGACGACGAGCTACTGCTCGTCAGTGACCACGGCCTGCAGGACGGCGTTCACACCGACGAGGCGATGGTCGCGGGGACGGACGCCGCCATGGTCGAGTCGATTGAGAGCGTCGTCGACGTCCGGGCTGCTATCGAAGCCGAACTCGACGAGAACGATCACACGTCCACGCCGCAGGTGACGGCGTCGGACGACGGCGGCCGGTCAGGGGAGGACGTCAAAGAGCACCTCGAAGACCTCGGGTACATGTAGCCATATCGGCCGATCCAAACGTCCTGCTGGTTATCCTCGACAGCGTCCGTGCACAGAACCTCGGCGCCTACGGCCACAGTTAGCCCAACGCAGCGACACTCTCGTACTCCCAGACCAGGTCGAAGTAGCGCTTCATCCCAGCGACGAACGACCCGTTGTCCGTAATCGCGGCTTGGCGCATGTGGTTGGGAACGTCCGGCTCCTCGACCAGTAGAATCGCCTCGCCGCTGTCGTAGTCCATGCTCGGGTCGACGAGCGTCCCGCGCCAGGGTAGTTTCTCCGTGCTGAACCGAACGTCTACCTCAGAGTACTCCGCCCTCAGCCGGTCGACGATGTCAGCCTGGACAGCGGCCTTCTCCGCCGGGAGCTCGTCGGGGTGCAGGAAGAGAACGCTGACTTCGACCCCGCGGTCGAGCGTCTCGGCCAGTGCGCGCTCGACGCTGTCGAGGTACGCGAAACTGTTGGTAATAACCCGAAGCGTCTCGTCGGCGTCGTCGTACAGCCGGCGGGTCTCGCGTTCGCTCGGTTCGCCCACGTCGACGACGTGGAACAGTTCGGCCGTCGGCGAGATGTCCTCGCTGGCGCGTTCGAACCGAGGTTCGTACTCGGCGAGAAAGGCGTCGCGATGGGACTCGATGTCGGCGGCGAACGATTCGTACGATTGCCTGCGGTTCTCGACGGCCCGGTCGAGGATTTCGCGGGGGGATTTCGGCTGGTACTCCTTGGGACGGCCGGGGATCACCTTGATGAAGCCGCGGTCGGACAGCGACTCCAGCACGCCGTAGACGCGGGCCTTCGGGATACCGCTCGCTTCCGCGAGGTTCGGGGCCGTCGTTCGTCCGAGCGAGAGCAACTGTTCCAGCGCCGTCGCCTCGTATTCGGTCAGCCCAACCAGGTCGAACACGTCCGCAGGGTCGCTCATACACGCCTATGTGCGGCAGGGAATGTAAAACGCGTCGGCCGCCGCCCAAATCTATTAGTGGGTGGCGGCGAGTAGTTACTCGCAGAGTGAGTAACATGACTGCGACATCCCAGACCGAGGAAGACGATCACCTGGCGGACATCGAAGACGGCTGTGGCTGTGCGGAGGTCTGGGAACACATGAGCGAGCAGCGCGACGACTGAGACGGACTGGTGTCCGTCATTTCCGGCTGTCGCCGCTTTCGAGGCGGCGGCTACCGGAAACAGTTACAAAACCCGTGCGCGGCCAGACCCGCATTTATTTGCCTCCGCGTGGCTGACGTTTTGTCGATGGCCGACCGAGACGACGTCTGTATACTGTTGCCGACATTCAACGAGGCCGAGACTATCGAATCGGTCGTGTCCGGGTTCCGCGAGCAGGGGTTCGACAACGTCCTCGTTATCGACGGCGGGTCGACCGACGGGACACAGGACATCGCCGAATCGGCCGGCGCGCGGGTCGTCGAACAGTCCGGCTCGGGGAAGGGACAGGCTGTCAGGGAGGCAGTGACGCGCCACATCGAGCAGCCGTACGTCCTGATGGCCGACGGCGACGCGACCTATCGGCCCGATGAGGCGGACAGGCTACTCGAACCACTGTTGTCGGGCCAGGCCGCGCACGTCATCGGAAACCGCTTTGCGGACATGCAGCCCGGCGCGATGACGAAACTCAACCAGATCGGCAACCGTATCATCAACAGTGCCTTCGCAACGATTCACGGACGGGACCTCACCGACATCCTCTCCGGCTATCGGGCGTTCACGCGGCAGTCCTTCCAGCGGAGTTCACTGACGGCGTCGGGCTTCGGTATCGAGACGGAGATGGCCGTCGAGTGTGTCAAACACAACGTCTCGACGGCTGTGGTACCGATCACCTACCAGCCCCGGCCCGACGAATCCGACACGAACCTCCGGCCGTTCCGGGACGGCGCGACCATTATCCTGACGCTGTACCAGATGGCAAAGACAAACAATCCGCTGTTTTACTTCGGAAGCGTCGGCCTCGGGAGCACTGTGGTCGGGTTCGCGCTCGGAGCGTACGTGGCCTACGACTGGGTTGTCAACAGTATCTCACACGAGGTGATTGCAGTTATCGGCTCGTTTGCCATCCTGCTGGGAATTCAGCTCCTCATGTTCGGCGTCCTGTCGGATATGCTCGTGGCGGTGAACCGCGAACAGACGCGCCGCTTGGAAGATATTGCCGTCCAACTCACACACGAGAGCCGAAATCGGCCGGCAGACGTGTTCGACGACCAGCGGGTCGGCGACGCGGAACGCGCCGAGGAGAGCGATGTGGACCACGTCACGGACGGCGACGTGGAGACGGAACCGGCGGTCTCTCCGCACCAGCCTGACGAATAGCTCAGAACGGAACCAGCGCGCGCAGCTGGGAGAGAATACTGTTTCTGGTGGCTTCCCGTTTCCGTTCGAATATCGGATGGAGGTCGTTGAGTAGCTCTTGCTCGTTGTCGAACTCAGTGGCGTTCGTCTCGTCGAGCGCCTCGGCGACGGTCATCGAGTGTCCAGACGCGTCGAACGGGACCGCGATTTGCCCGGCGGCGTCTCGGACCTCCGCCGCTGTCGCGGGGTATTCGATGTCCACGTCCGACAGGCGGGCGTCGAGTGCCGCGATACCGAACTCGATGACGTCTGGCTCGTCGCTGTTATCGGCTGGTGGCCGTACTCCCATTGGTAGAGCGATGGGGCCGGGGGATAGAAAAGTCTGCGTTGTCGGGTCAGCTCTCGCAGCCGGCTAACCACTCCTCGGCCCATTCCTCAATCTCGTCGAAGACCGGACAGAGGGATTCCCCCTTGGGCGTGAGCTGGTAGTACGTCGCGACGGGCGCGTCTTCTTCGAGCCGCCGGTCGACAAAGCCCATCTCCTGAAGGTCGTCAAGGACCCGCGAGAGGGTTCGAGAACTGGCGTCGGTGGCGCGTTTGAGTTCGTTGAATCGCTGTTCGCCGTTCTGGAGTTCGTGGAGGACGACCAGCCGCCAGCGCGACCCGATCTGTTCCAGCGACTCGATGACGGCACACGGCCCGCTTTCTTCTGCCTCGTCCGTGGCAGTGAATACTTCAGATGACATCGGTGCTACCTGGTATCCTCTTTGTCCGGGAACGTACATATAGGTTCGGATACGAACCAAGTAACGTAATGAAACTACCAATCGCGGTTCGACAGTCTCACGGTGAAACTACCCCTGTGCCGGAGGTGAGCGCCTGATGGCGTTCGAGTCCGCCGGGGCGGGCGAACTGTTCCTGCTGGGACGAATCCTGTTCGGTGGCGTCCTCGCCTTCATGGGCCTGAACCACTTCCAGAACGCCGGGCAGATGACGCCCTACGCGGAGGCGAAGGGGCTTCCGGCACCCGCGGCGTCAGTCTACGGAAGCGGCGGACTGCTCCTCGTCAGCGGCGTCCTCGTCATCCTCGGTGCATACCCCGTGATCGCGGCCGGGGCGCTGGCGACGTTCCTCGTCGCTTCCGCCGTCATGATGCACAATTTCTGGGCGGTCCCCGACGACCAGGTCCAGGACGAGATGACGCAGTTCCTCAAGAACATCGCCCTCGCCGGCGGCGCGCTGTCGCTGCTTGCGGTGGCCGGCACGTCGTGGCCGTACAGCGTCGGCATGTCCCTGTTCTGAGGTGACGCGTTCACTGGCCCGGATTGCCTGATTCCGACCCGCCCCTCGTTCGTCACTGTTGGAGAGTGACACCTGCCGCCATCCATAAGCCGTCCCGTACCTGAACTGTGCGTGAATGATGCAGTCGCTGCCGACGCCGGCCATGCCCGTGTGGCTCCCATGGCAGGAAGCGGTCGTCCTCACCGTGGTGTTTGCTGTCCTCGTTGCCGTCCGCCGCTTCTCGGATGCGCGACTTGGAGACGGGATGCGGGCGCGACTCCTCCTCGGTGTCCCATGGGGGACGCTGCTGACGATGGCCGGCGTCCTGACGGTGTACCTGTTTCTGCAGGGCGCGTGGTGGCACCCGCGGAACCCGCTTGTGACCCCGTTCCGGACGTGGTCGTACTTCTACCCGTTCGGGATGCTCACCGGGGCGTTCACCCACGGCAGTCAGGGGCACATCACGGGGAACCTCATGGGCACACTGGTGTACGGGACGGTCGCGGAGTACGTCTGGGGACACTACCCCCGAAACCGCGGCGTCCAGACCTTCACGTCGCTACGGACGAACCCGTTGGCCCGGATCCTGGCCGTCCCCGTCGCCATGTTCGTCGTGGGTGTGTTCTCTGCGGTGTTCGCCATCGGGCCGATTGTGGGCTTTTCGGGCGTGGTGTTTGCTATCGCCGGGTTCGCGCTCGTGACGCGGCCGACGCTGTTTCTCGGTGCGTTTCTCGGGAACCGCGTGCTCGACCTCCTGTATTCGGCGCTTCGCTACCCCGTTTCGACGGCCTCGGGTCAGACCCGCTTTGTGACGCCGTGGTGGTCCAACATCGCCATCCAGGGGCACGCTATCGGTATCCTGGCTGGCGTCATCGTGGCCCTCGCGCTACTGTGGAATCGGAGCAAACGCCCCGACACGCTCCGGGTGTTCTTTGCGACGCTCGTGTTCGCCGTCGCACAGGGACTTTGGGCGGTGTACATACCGCTCGGCGGCGGCCGGTTTCGGTTGTTCCGCTGGGCCGGGACGGCGCTGGTGTTCGTTCTGGCGCTCGTCGTCGCAGCAGCGACCGTCAGTTCCGACCGGACGTTTCGCCCCTCGTTTGACCGCCGGCCGGCGTCACTCGCAGTGGTGGTCCTGCTCGTCGTCCTCGGCGCACTGAGCCTCGCTGCCGTCCCGACGAACGTCGTCGACCTGGAGGAGGACCAGCTCCCCGAAGACGGTATCGAGGTCAGAGACTACGTGGTGACCTACGACGAGAACGTGCCGAACGCGTATTTCGAGAGCATCTGGGTCCCAACGCAGCGAGAGGGGGCGAGCGTCAACGCCAGCGGCGTCATCGTCGCCAGCGCAGAGCGCGAGGTCTGGATCGCTGCCGTCCAGCCGGGCCGGCTCGCAGTCAACGGTGAGGAACGGGTCACGGTCGGCGGGCCGACCTGGCGCGAGTCGGTGTACGCGAACCGGACGGACTGGTCGGTGCTCGGTAACGCCAGCGTCTATCGGGTCCAACTCAGGCGCGAGGGCGGCCAGCCCCGGACGGCCTACACCTCGGAGCCGTCAACGGCGGACGTGATACTGGACGGACGGAACGTGACAGTGGCGGCCCGGCAGAACGGGTTCGACGTGGTCGTGACGCGAGGCAACGAAACGGTCGGGCAGGCACCGCTTCCGGCCAATATGACGCGGACGCGGATCGGCGGGCTGACCTTCGAGCGGAACCGCTCGCGGCTGTACGCACGGACAGATGGCACTCGGGTCAAGATTGCGGAGCGTCGCCAGCAAGCGGCGCGAAGCTAGGTCCAGTCGATGCGATACACTTCCGCGGTAATCGCCTGCCGGTCCGACTCGTGGAAATCGAACTGTCGCGGCAGGTCGAACTCCGTCTCGAAGGCGTGGGTCACCTCGCCGCCGTTGTCCTCGGCGAAGGATTCGACAAATGATTTGCTCCCCTCGTTGTGAATCGAGTACGAGACGCCCGCGACGACTGCGGCGGTTTCGAGGAACCGGCGGTCGGCGTGTTCGTTGTCCGACTGCGCGCCGAACGGCGGGTTCATGACGACGGTGGTCTCGTCGATAGGGGGACACAACGGGGCTGCCGTGGCATCGGCTCGAACCCACGACACCGGCGTCGTCGACCCGACTTTCCGCTCGTTCCGCCGTGCAGTCGACAGCGGCGCAGGATCGATATCCAGCCCGACGACCCGCGCCGGCGACCGCAGCGCTGCACCCAGCGCCAACATCCCGGTGCCACAGCCGAGGTCGACGACCGTCTGTCCCTGGATATCGTTCTGGAGGTCCGCGGTATGGACCAGATGCGCCGCCAGGTCCGGCGGTGTCCGGTACTGTTCGAGACTAGCCCGCGGGTTGTCGAACCCGGCGACAACGGCGAGTTGCTGGGCGAGCGCACTCTTTGTCGGCATTACGCGAGATACGCCCGATTCATTCAAAAACGTTTGGAAATGCTCAGTGGTTATTCTTTCGGGAGTTCGACGACGAACTCGCTGCCGCCGAGGTCACTATCCTCGACCCAGATATCGCCGCCGTAGCTCTCAACCATCACCGACACGAAGTAGAGTCCGAATCCGGTCCCCGTCGACTCGGTTCCACGCTCCCCCTTCTCGAAGATAGCGTCGCGCTCTGCGGGCGGTATCCCGGGCCCGTCGTCCGCGATGTGAAGGCGGACCACCGAGCCGACACGTTCCGTCGTCACCTCGATTGTGGAGCCCGGACCGCCGTGCTCAACGGCGTTCGTCAAGATGTTTCCGACAACATCGTCGAGGAGGTCGTCGGCCACAACCTCGACCCCCTCGTGGATGTCCGTTTTGAGCGTGCAGTCCTCGTCCATCGAGGCTGCCTTGTTTACCGCCCCTTCGACGACCGGGGCCAGTTCAATTGTCTCTGCCTCGGTCAATCCGTCGTCCGACATCGTGTTCAGGACGCTCCGGACCTTCTGTGTGAGGTCGACGATATCCCGACTCCAGTCCAGAATCGTTTCGGCGTAAGTCGCCTGTGTCCCGCCGAGTGCGTCTGCAAGCGTTTCTGCACGCGCTTCGATGACTGTCATCCCGTTGAGGATGTCGTGTCTGAGAATGCTGTTGAAAAACTCCATCTGCTCTTCGCGGCGCTTGAGATCCGTGATATCCGTACCCTCCACGATTATTTTCCGAACAGTACCGTCGGCCGCTACCGGTCTGGCCACGACAGCGGTCGAGATCCGCTGGCCATCTGCGCCGATATGCTCGGCCTCGAATCTGACCATCTCACCCTCCGTCGCCCGCTCGACAGCGTCCTGACAGCGGCTTGCTACCGCCTCATCGTGGTTCCACCAGGGTGTGTCCCAGAACGACTCGCCGAAGATGGCTTCATCATCGGCGTCGATGAACCCGAGCGCCGTTTCGTTCGCCCTGATGAGGTTTCCGTCAGCGTCGAGGATACCGATGAACGTCTCCGGTGAGTTGAACGTCGCTTCCAACAGCCGCTGGCTCTGTTCGCGTGTATCGACGGCTAGCTCGCGCTCGATCTCCGCCTCGACCCACTGGGTGAGATGCTCGAACAGCGTCCGCTGCCAGTCCGAGAACTCCGCGATCGCCTCGCTGTCGTTGACGAAACACAGCGTCCCGTATTCCGACCCGTCCACCCGCAGCGTCGCGCCGACGTACGCCTGTAGCCCGAACCGCTCGTAGGCGGGGTCAGTAGCCATTGACTCGCTCGCGTTAGTGACGATGTGAATCCCGGCTTTGTCGAGGGTGTGTCTGCAGTACGTCTCCGAAAGCGGTGTCTTGGCACCCGGGGTAATCGTCGAAGACAGACCGCTGCTGGCGACGATTTCGTGTTCGTCGCCGGAGACGACTGCGATATGCCCGTTTGGAAACCCCAGGTGCTCTCGACCGACGGCCAGAACTGGCTCGACGCGTTCCCGGAACGAGGTCCCGCTGGCCGCCATCGCCGCAGTGAGGTCCTGCATAGCCGCAAGATAGCGATCCTGCTCTGTCGAATCGCTAGTCTCGGCACCGTCCAGCGGATCATCCATACCAGGTGACTCGATCCCCCCGGAATTGAACATTCGGTCCTGGTTCTCACGAGTTGAAATGCATTCGAGCGATGACGGTGTGACAATCGGCCACGCCTAGAGCGTCGCGTGCGGGAGTTCAACACAAAAAGCAGCGCCGCCGAGGTCGCTGTCTTCGACCCAGACGTCGCCGCCGTAGCTCCGGACCATCGTGTCCACGAAGTAGAGCCCGAAGCCAGTGCCCCCGGATTCGGAGCCTTTCTCGCCACGCTGGAAGATGCGCCGGGCCTCGCTGTTCGAAATCCCGTCCCCGTCGTCCGCTAAACAGACGGTCACGACGCCTTCCTCGACTGTTGTCGTCACGTCGATGGTCACGTCTGGTCCGGCGTGTTCGACCGCGTTCAGAAAGAGGTTCCCGAACACGTCATCGAGCAACTCGTCAGCGACGACAGTGACCGCCTGTGGCTCGATAGTAACGGTACAGTCGTCGCTGACCGATCGGGCGCGCTCCGCCGCATCGTCGAGGACAGCCTGTAGCTCCCGGTGCTCGTGGTCCCGTCCGCCCTCCTCGGTGACCGTCTCAAGCACCGACCGGACCTTCTCGGTGAGTTCGATGAGGTCGTCGCTCCACTGGACGATGGTCGACGCGTACTCGCGTTCCTCGCTGTCGAGCGTGTCTTCAAGGAGCTCGCCACGTGCCCGGATGACGTTCATCCCGTTGAGGATGTCGTGTTGCAGGATGCTGTTGAAGAAGTCCATCTGGTCGGTCTGGCGCTGAATGGCACGCTGCTGGCGGCTCCTGACGACTGCGTACCGGAGCGCTCTCACGAGTCGGTCGCCGTCAAAGTCCTCTTTCGGCAGGTAGTCCTGTGCGCCCCGGTTGATCGCTTCGATAGCCACCTCCCGGTCCTGCATCCCGGTGAGGACGATGATCGGCACTCCCTCCACGATCTCGGTTGCCCGGTCAAGGGTCGCAAGCCCTGTTGACTCGTGGAGTCCGAGGTCCAGCAGTACCACGTCGTAGGCCGCCTCCGAATGCTCGGCGACCGGCGCAAGCGATTCGACGTGGGAGATGGTCACGTCGTCGACGAAGTGCGCCACAGCCGGCGAGTTCAGGTGATGCTCGACGAGGCGGGCGTCGCCCGGGTTGTCCTCGACGAGGAGTACATCGAGATGTACCGTCTCAGCCATCGTTATTTCGGCGGCCGCTTGACGACCGTGAGGAAGAAATCTTCAACGCTGCTCACGATGTCGACGAAGCCGTCGAAGTCGACCGGTTTCGTCAGGTAGGCGTTCGCGTGGAGGTCGTACGATTCGATGATGTCTTCTTCCGCCTCGGAACTGGTCAGAACGACGACCGGAATCCGCCGGAGCGACTCGTCGCCCTTCATCGCTTCGAGGACTTCCTGCCCTCCTTTGCGGGGCATGTTGAGGTCGAGCAACAGCAGGTCCGGCCGCGGTGCGTCGCCGTACTCCGCTTCCTGCCGGAGGAACTCCAGCGCCTCGACGCCGTCGTTGACGACGTGAAGGTTGTTCAGCACCTTCCCCTTCTCCAGGGCTTTCTCGGTCAGTCTGACATCGCCGGGGTTGTCCTCCGCCAGCAGAATCTCGACCGGCCGACCCTCGGAGGACTCAGTCATCGCCGCTCACCTCCGTCACTGCGGGCAGCGTAAATTTGAATGTCGCGCCGTCGTCGGACGGTTCGACCCAGATGCGTCCGTCGTGGCGCAGGACGATTCGCTGGCAGACGGCCAGCCCGATACCGGTGCCCTCCGTGTCGTGGGCGCCGGCGCGGTGGAAGATGTTGAACACCTCCTCGCGGTCCGCCGCCGGAATCCCCGGCCCGTTGTCCGAGACGGTGAAGGTCACCATGTCGTCGTCTTCTTCGGCACTGACCTCGATACGGGGTTCGATGTCCGCCTCCGTCGCGTACTCGATGGCGTTTTCCAGTAGATTCTGGAACACCTGGCCGACCTGATTCGGATCGGCGTCGACGCGGGGGAGTGATCCCGCTGTGATGGTTGCGTCCACCTCTTCTATCCGCATCCGCAAGGCGTCCAGCGTGCGGTCGAGAACCGCTTCTGGGTCCGTCTCCTCGAAGTCGCCCGCGTTCGTCTCGACCCGGGAGTACCGCAGCAGGGCATTGACCATCTCCTGCATCCGGTGGGCACCGTCGACAGCGAAGGCCATGTACTCGGCGGCCTCTTCGTCGAGGTCGTCGCCGTATTCGCTGTCCAACAGGTCGACGTAGCTCGACACCATCCGGAGCGGTTCCTGCAGGTCGTGGGACGCGATGTAGGCGAACTGCTGGAGCGCCTCGTTGGAGCGCTCTAGCTCCGCCTGTTTTGATTTGAGCCGCGTCTCGCGTTCGATTCGCTCCAGCCCGGCAGCCGCTGTACTCGCGAGAATCTCCAGCAGGAACCGCTCGTCGCCGTCGAACGACGCCACGGTCTCGGACCCGATACACAGCATCCCCTGGTCATCGAGCGGGAGACACAGGAGCGTCCGCATCGGCATCGACGGCGCTGACGGGTTCGACAGTTCCTGGTAGTCCTCGATAACGGTCGGCTCGCTGGTGTGGAAAATACGGTTCTCGTCGCTGTCTGGACCCATCGGCGGGAGATCCGCCGCCGTTTCCACTCCGGCGAAGTCGGTCGCCTTTGCCGTCGCGCCGATTGGATAGAGCGTGTCGTCGCCGCTGTCGTATGACCAGATCGCGGCGAGCGGCTGGTCGACGATACGCTGGGCAATCTGTGCGATTTTGTCCGCAGCCGCAGTCTCTGTGCGGCTGTACAGCAGTTCATTTGTCGCGCCGCTGAGCGCCTCGACGCGCTCCTCACGGCGCTTGAGGCCGGTGATATCTCTGGCCACACTGACGACCTGTTTGAGCCGCCCGCTGTCGTCGAACACCGGTCGATACCACGTCTCGAAGACGAGGTCGTCGATTTCCTGTGTCACGCGGACTTCCTCCCCGTCGAGGGCCTCCTCGACGGCGGTGATGATGTCCGGATACTCGCTGTACGTCTCGAACACCGATGTCCCTTCGAGGTCGCCGGGCTCCAACCCCAGGCCTTCCAGCCCTTTCCCGGCTGAATACGTGAACACGCCGTCCGGGTCTAGCGTAAACACCACGACAGGAAGATTCCCCATCAGGGTGTCGAGCTGTTCGCTCTGCTCTGCGTGTTTTCGTTCCCGCTCGCGGATGCTGGTCACATCGTGAATGAACGCCACAACACGGGTCTCGTCGCCGAGAGCGGCTCGCTTGAGCGTTACCTCGACCAGTTGGTCCGTGCCGTCGGGTCCCTCTGTTGCCCACTCGACCTGCGCCGAACCTGACGTGGCTGCCTCGGCTATCAGGTCGTTTGCGTCCGCTGTGGAGAACCCCGGCGGGCTGAACTCGCCCACGTGCATTCCGACGATGTCGTCCGGAGCGCACCCCAGGAGCGCGCCCGCGGCCTGGTTGGCCCGGACGACAGTTCCGGTGTCGGCGTCATGGACCATAATCGGGTCCGGACTCGCCTCAAAAACATCCTGGTAGATAGCAGCGCCCTCTGTAGAAGCCATACCCCGTATCGATGCCCGGGCTACAAGACAGTACGTCTCCCGTTCTCAGATGTGAGAACTGTGGTTACCAGGTGCCGTGGAAGGTATCAAACTCCAGGGAGTCGAGCGGCTTCTCGCCGATGGCGATCTCGTACTCGCCGGGCGTGAGCATCGGCTTCTTGAACTGCGGGCCGTCGTCGGTGGTGATCCGGGGACAACCGGTGTTGACGTAGGCGTCCATCCCGAAGTTCGTCAGCCGGTCCGGCGTGACTTCGTCCATGGTTATGAGGTAGGCGTTCTCGTTGTTGTCGACGATCTCCTGGGCCTTGTCCCAGCGGCCCTGGCCGATCTTGGTACAGAAGATGACGCCCCAGGACTCGGCGTCCATCGCGCGGTGGACCGCCCCGTAGCGCTGCTTCATGAACTTCTCCGTGTCGGCGACGGTGACGACGTTGTTGACGGGATCGGCGATAACGACGTGTTTTTCGGGGTGTTCCATCGCCAGCCCGAGGGGGTGGAACTTCCCGCCGCCGACGTACAGCATCTGGTCGGCGTCCACGTCGGCGCTGGCATAGTTACAGCCCAGCACCTGTCCCTCGTGGGTGAGCCGTTCGTCGCCCCGGCGCGTGTGGACGGTGTAGCCCCGCTCTTCCAGCCACTCACGCATCTCGTCGAACTTGTTCATGTGCTGGGCCGTCGTCACCAGCCCCACGTCGGGGTCCTCTTCGGGGTCCGCGAGCTGTTCCTCGCGGGCCTGCTCCATGATGGGGAAGACGTCGACGTTCGAGAACAGCGGCACGTAGATGATCTTGTCCGATTCTTTCATCGGCGAGTGGCCGAAGTGGACGAACACGTCCGTCCGGCGCATCATGTAGGTATCCAGGTCGCAGGCCCCGTAACAGGGCTGGCCCGAGAGCAGCACCGTCACGTCGTCGGGGAGGTTCTCCCGGAGGTCGTCGGCCACGGCCGGGCCGCGGCGTTTCAGCCCCTCGGGGAACTGCAGCCCCACCTTCTCGGCGTCCCGTTCCTCGACGGCCTCGATGATTCGGTCGAGTTCGTAGTCCCACTCGCGGTCGTGTTTGAGCGACAGTCCGGTGTTCCGGAGGTCGCCGTCAGTCCGCTCTTGACTCATTGCAACCCTGTATCCGTTCGAGCGGCATAACCCCCGTGTTTCGGTGAGCGACAGTTACGCCATAATTTCGGAGAGCCGTCGTTCGACCCGCTCGACGTTCTCCTCTAAGTCTCGGGCCATCTGGTGTTGGGTCTCGTTAGCGTCAGCCAGTTCGTCGATAGACTCGGAAACCTCGGCGGCACGCCGGGCGATTTCGTCGATCATGCTGGCGATTTCTTCGGCGCTTGCGGCTTGGTCGTCCGTCGCCTCCGCGACCTCTCCGATGCCCTGTTCCGTCTCCGAGGTCGCGTCGAGGATGGCCTGTTGATTGTCAAGCAACGTCTCCAGGTCCGAGAGGGCCTGTTGGATCGCATCCGTCGTCTCCTCGACGTTTTCGGCGGTGTCGTCGGCCATTTCGCGGACCTCACCGACGATGCGCTCGACCTCGTCGGCGTGCTGCTTGGACTCGTCGGCCAGTTCCTTGATCTCGTCGGCGACGACCGCGAATCCGTCGCTGTCGCTGTTGCTTCGCGCAGCTTCGATGTTGGCGTTCAGCGCCAGCATGTTCGTCTGGTCCGCGATGTCGTTGATGACCTCGACGAACTCGTCGATCTCCTCGATGTGGCCGCGGAGTTCCGTCGAGTCCGCCGCGACCTGTTCAGCGGACTCAGTCGCGTCCTCGACGCGTTCGATGGTTTCCTCGGCTGTCTCGACGGACTCCTCGGCGAGTTCCCTGGCCTCGCCGCTCTGGCTGCTCACTTCCTCGGCGCTGGAGGCGATTTCCTCGACGGTGGCGCTGAACCCGGCGACCTCGGACTGGACCTCATCGAGGTTGTCGGACTGCTCGCCGGCCATGTCTTTGATCTCGTCGGACTGCTCGGTAACGGCCGCGGCGGAGTCGCTGATTTCGCCGACCGCCGACTCGACATCTGTCGCCATCTGCGACTGGAGGTTCTGGAGCGCTTCGCGCTGTTCGACGATATCGCTGAAATCGATCAGTAGCTCCAGCGCACCGATAGCGTCGCCGCCGGGGCCCATGAGCGGAATGGCCACCGCTCTCGCGTGCGCCATCGTTCCGTCAGGGCGCTCGGCCGAGCGGAGTTCGGTCTCACGGATCGGCTCCTCAGTTCTGATGACCTCCTGGGCGAGCGTCTCGTCTTCGCCCTCCGTGCCGAACACGTCGTAGGCGTTCATCCCGACCGCCTCGCTCGCCGGGAGTCCGAGCATGCCTTCGACCGCGTCGTTCCAGTGTGTGATATCGCCCTCTGCGTCGACCACGAACGCCGCTTCCGGTAAATCTTCGACAAGCGACTCAAACGCGTGGAGCCAGAACTCCCCGCTTTCCTCTACCGATTCCGGCAGTAATTCGTTCGCTGTAGCTCGTTTAGCCATTATCATAAATCAACCCGGATCAGGCCATATCCTTTGCGATCAATTACAACAACTGATAACGGGCGGGCCGTCCCGGCTAGAGTTTCGTTGCTACCACCGGAACGGCGGTTCCGATCGCCACGACGACGGTGATGAACACGGTCCACTGGAGTAGTACCGAGCGGCTGTCGGTCGTTCCGCTCCAGGCAGTCGTCGTCCGCTGGATCCCGAACGCCAGCGTAACCGCCAGCACGACGAACGACAGCGGGATGCCAAGCAGCAGTGGGACGGGGCCGACGCTGGCGTGGACCACTCTCAGTTCGCGGAACGGAATGAACAGGAGCAGGAAGACGACGCCGTAGCTGACGCCGAAGACCATCGACAGGAGGAGGTACCGGGGTCGGAAGGCGACGCGCCACGGCGGTGTCTGGTCGTCGGGCGCGCCCCCGGACGCGAGGAGAAGGAACCGGCGTACGTCCGGCAGGACGTACAGGAGCGGAATCGAGAGTACCGACCCGACGACACCCATTATCACCGCGATGCCGAACAGGATACCAAGCGACAGCACCGCCAGTATGAGGATATAGAGAAATATCGCGAGGATGGCAGCGATTCCCTCGAACAGTTGCATGGACCGTCGACTCGGCGAGGGAACTTGAAGCTCCGGACCTGTCGGGTGCCGCTCTCACCGATCCAGTCCCGTCCGGAGCATACCCGGTTTCGGCAGGCCTATACCGCCCGAGTCCATATCACACGGTGATGAGCATCGAGACCGATACCGCCGCTGATATCGACGGTGACCACGTCGAGGCGCTCGCTACAGAGTTCGGCGAAGCGATCGCCGAGCTGCCGGTGTACCAGCGATTCAACGAGACGAAAGACGCCGTCGAAAACCACGACGAGGCCCAGGAGGCCATCCAGGAGTTCGAGCAGATCCGCGAGGAGTTCATGCTTGCCCGCCAGACCGGCAACGCCTCCCAGGAGGACCTTCGGAAGGTCCAACAGAAGCAGGAGGAACTCCACGACATCCCGGTGATGAGTGACTATCTGGAGGCCCAGAACGAACTCGAACTGCGCCTGCAGGAACTCAACGAGATCGTCTCCGAGGAACTGGCCGTCGACTTCGGCCAGAAAGCCGGCGGTTGCTGCGAGGACTGAAGACCGGTATTTGTCACGGTCGCGTTTTCACTGACTCCGAATCAGCAAACCAGGAGCGCCGATGGCGCTGACAGTCGTGGTCCGTCAGCGGCATGGTTCTACCGACTCTGCTATCACTCTTCCACTTCGGTTTTCACCACCACGGCTGGTCGTTCGGTCAGTCTGAGCACTTTGTCCGTGATACTGCCGAGGAGACTCCGGTACTCCGCCGGCCGCCGCTTCGTCCCGAGCACGAGCAAATCGACGTCCGCCTCGTCGGCGGTTTCGATGATGGATTCGGCCGGCCGTCCGTGTTTCAGGGTCGTCGTCACGTCGACGCCGGACGCCTCCGCGTCGGCCTGTATCCGGGCCAGCGTCTCCTGTCCGGTCTCTTCGAGGCCGTGCTCCGGCCCCTCCGATTCGTCTACGTATTCGTCGCCGCTGTAGGCCGTGTACACGTCTTCGTCGACGACATACAGCGCGTGGAGGGCCGCACCGTGTTCCGCTGCGAGGGCAATCGCGTGGGACTCGGCGTTAGTCGATGCCTCTGTTCCATCTGAGGCGAGGAGGATGTGATCGTACATACAGGTAGTATTTCTCTCAGTTGGGAAATAAACCGAGGGCCTCGTTCTCAGACAGCGGGAGGCGACCCGGCGTCTTCGAAACATCTTAGCGACCGGGCGTGGCATCTCCCGGCATGACAGTCGAATCTGATTGGGAAGACTGGCTCCCGCGTGCGGTGGAGTCGGCGACGCCTGACGGACTGGCGATCTGGTATCTGGGCTGTAACGGCTTCATCGTGAAATCGAGCGGCGGGGCGACCGTCTTCATTGACCCGTATCTCGGTACGGGTGACCCCCCACGGACCGTGCGGATGGTCCCAGTGCCGTTCAACCCCGAAGACATCACCGAGTGCGACGCGGTTCTGGGCACCCACGAGCACACCGACCACGTTCACGGGCCGTCTCAGGCCCCGATTCTCGCTGGCACGGGCGCGGACTACTACACGACCGACAGCGGTCACGACGTCATCCGCGAGGAGGCGTGGCTGGAGAACTACAGCGTCACCGACGACCAACTGCACGAAGTCACGGAGGGTGACACGCTCGAAATCGGCGATTTGACCGTCCACGTCGAACCGGCCAACGATCCCGACGCCGAGCATCCGGTGTCGTACGTGTTCGAACACGAATCCGGCACGTTCTTCCACGGCGGCGACGCCCGCCCCGGCGAGTTCGAAACCGTCGGCGAGCGCTACGATATCGACGTCGGCGTCCTCGCGTTCGGGACCGTCGGGATGATCGACGACAAGGAGACCGGCGAGCCCACGCGAACGCAGTGGTACAACGACGAGAACATGATTATCGAAGCCGCGAACGAACTCCAACTGGACACCCTCGTCCCGACCCACTGGGACATGTGGAAGGGGATGACGACTGAGCCGACCGTCCTGCACAACCACGCCAACAGCTTCGCGTATCCGTCGACGCTCTCAATCGTTGAAATCGGCGATCGCTACGACCTCGACTGAGAACGGCAGGGACAGCGCTACGCGTACGACCTGTCCATCCTTCGCGGCTCACGCCCTGTTCCTGTTACTGAGTCTACCTCTCAGGGATTATATTAACCAATAGTAAATAGAAAAAAGGCGTAAATGTTGGTCAGGTACGTACCTTTAATACTATTGCTGAGACCATACAGACCATGAGCAATTCGCAAGCCTACGACGAAATCACTGTCGCCTCGGACGGCGTGACAGTGACCAAACGGTTCGAGGCGGACGAGTTCCCTGTGCCCGCGATTGCGTTCAATCTCACTTCGCGTCGGTCCGTCCCGGTGACAGTCAGACTGGTCGACACCGTCCCGGAAGACGTGGCAGTCGAGGACCTCGGCTTCCACCCCGAGTACGGCAGCGAGTACTGGGACATCAACGAGGACCGGATCGCCTTCGAGAAGGAACTAGAGCCCGAAGCCGACTACACAACCGTCTACGGTATCCGTGCGACGGGAACCGACGACGTCGAGAAGTTCCTGACGGAACCCGAGATCGAGAACGTGGACCCGCCCCTGGACGAGGACGAGGAAGACCTCGTCGGGGGCGGCGACGACGCCGTTCGGAACGTCATCGCCGGTGACGCCGACAGCGTTCCCGGTCTCGAAGACGATGACGACGAGGACATCGAGACGCTGGACCTTTCGGACCCGAACAACCCGGATGCAGGTGTCGAAGCCCCGGAAGAGAGCAACGCCGCCCCGGCGGATTCCGAGGTACAATCCGGCGCTGTCGTCGCGACGATGGCACAGGAGATCCGCGAGCAGAACGTCTCCCCGGAGGACGTGAAACTCCTCAAACGCGCGCTCGACGCTGTCTCCGAGGACGGTAACGACACCGGTGGCGTCAACGACGCTCGGATTCAGCGCATCCAGAGCGATATCGCGGACCTCCGTGCATACACCGACGCCCTCGAGGAGTTCCTCGAGGAGAACGGTACCGGAGCGGACATGATTCAGGAGTTCGGCGAGCGTCTCGATTCCTTCGAAGAGTCCCTGAGCGGGTTCGAAGACGAGGTCCAGTCGGCGACGGAGACAGCCACCGCCGCCTCCGACCAGGTCGACGAACTTTCCGAGGAAGTCGAGGGTGTCGAAGGACAGCTTGACGACCTCGAAGACGACATCGAGGCCGTCCGCGAGGAGATCGGCGAAGGCGAACTCGCTGACCGGCTCGAGGAAACCGAATCGGAGATCGAAGAGCTTCAGGAGTGGCGCGAACAGCTGTCGTCGGTTATCGGCGGCGGCGACTAACCGAACTCGTTTTACCGGTCCCCCGTCTGTGCCTGCATAATGACGACGACGAGAGTGGCCGTTCCGCGCAAGGGCCGGCCTCTCGAGGCAGTGCTGGAGCGACTCGCCGGGCGCACGGGAACCACCGACCTGGCCGACGAGATCATCTCGACGCTTCGCTACGAGAAGGCCGTCACCAAGGGCACACAGGACGCGGTCGCCGACGTGTACCATCGCATCAGCGACTACTCCTCACTCGAAGAGCCCTCCAAGCCGGAATACACGCTGCTGCGGGACGACCGCGACGGGATGCCCCGGCGGATCGTCTTCGACAGCGTCACCGTCCCGACCGAACACGGCGACGTCCAGTTGGTCGGTCGCGAGGAGCCGTTCCGGGCACTCCGGACCCACGAGTTCGCGCTCGGGTTCGACAGCGCCGACCTCGTTCTCGAAGAGGTCGTCCAGTTGCGTGACGAGCCGCTGACCGCTATCCACGAGATCAACGACCGTATCGACCCGCTGGATACTGACGTGCGGGTCGTGACCGGGCTGGGAGATACAGTATACCACACGCTGCTCGCGACGCCGGAAGTCCTGGATTCACAGGACGGCCCCCTCGACCGGGCCTTCGTCACCAATTACGAGGGCGAACTCTGCATCTCACCGCGCTACGAGCGGCTCGTCGAAGCCGTTCTCGGAACCAGCGCGCTCGATGGCGTCTCCTTTACCTATCCCACGGAGGGCGGCGAAGAGGAAGAAGACATCGCGGCGACCGGCCTCGGCGTCTACCTCACCGTCACGGGGTCGACTGCGCGCGAACACGGCCTCGAACTCGGCGAGCAGTTGTTCCCCAGCGAGACCGTGCTTCTGGAAAACGCCCACGAGCGCACCGAGACGACGAAACAGGTCGCCTCCCTGTTCGAGGAGCCCGAAGAAACGGCGCTGCAGTCGGTCTAAAACAGGTCCTTCAGAGACGCCGCCGTTGGATGAGTTTGGCAGCGACGCCGACGGGCACGACGACCCACGCCACGAGCGCCGCGGCGACCATCGGCACGGTCAGCCCGGCCTGTGCCAGCACGCTGCCGAAGCCGCCGGCGACCACGTCCACCTGCGAGAGCGCGAGCACGCGGAAGCAGTCCACGGGGTTGAGCAGTATCGCCGCGGCGATCGCGCCGGAGCCGAGGTCGAACCCTGCGACTGCCCCCAGTGCGACCAGGTCGTGCAACAGCGCGACCCACAGCCAGATGGCCAGCGCCGCACCGAGCGCGTGGGTTTTCGTCCGTGCGACTGTCGAGACCAGCACCGCAACGCCCAGCATCGCACAGGCGGTCAGCACCGCCGCGAGGGCGACGGCGGCGTACTGCCCGACGCTGCCGAGACCGATGTAGCGGACGGTCAACAGTGCGCCGGGGACGAAGCCCAGCAACATTGCGCCGGATAGCACCGCCGCCCGGCCAACGGCAGTCCCGACGACGACACGTCCTTTCGTCACCGGGAGCGCGAGCATGAGTTCGAGCGACCCCCGCTCGTCCGCCCCGACGATGGCGTCGTAGCCGACCGCCAGTGCGGTCAGCGGCACGAGGTAAACGCCGAGTTCGGCGATAGTCGCGATCACCGCATCGAAGCGACCCGGGCCGACCGAACTCGCGCCGAACTGGACAACCGCGGTGGTGAAGAGACCGAACAGCAGCGCCACGCCGAGCGCCCACCGGCTCCGCACGGCCAGCCGGTACTCTCGACGAGCGATGGTGAGCAGACTGCTGTCGGCAAGCCGGGCGAGCGCCGATTCGTCGGCAGCGTCCGTGGCCGTACTTCCCTCGGTTCCGCCGTCGTGCAACCGGGTAGCCGGAGCGTCGACCGAAACGACGCCGCCGTCCGGGGTCGGATCTGTCGAGGAGTCGCCCTCGCTCATGCCGGCTCACCCCCCGTGTCCTCGGTCGCCGCCTCCGCAGCCGCCGCTGTGCTGTCGGAGCCGGGATCATCGCCGTCGTCCGCCCCGACGGCCTCGTGGAACGCGGCCTCAAGGCCGGGTTCGCGGACCTCGAAGCGGTCGATGTCGTACCCCTCACCGACGGCGGTCAGCAGGTCGTAGGCGTCGGTCGGGGCGGTTGTGACAGTCAGGTCGCCGCCGGCGCGGCTGACGCTGGACACTGCCTCGTGGTCCCCGAGGTCGGTCGCCGCGTCGCTCGCAACCGCCTCGGACGCGAGCGACAGCGACACTGTCACCTCGTCGGCGGCAGCGCGGCGGAGTTCTTCGACCGGTCCCGCGGTGGCGACCCGCCCGTCGGCGACGATGACTGCCTCCGAGCAGAGCCGCTGAATCTCTCCGAGTGCGTGCGAGGAGAAGACGATAGTCACGTCGGTCTCGGCCGCCAGGGATTCCACGACCTCGTGGAACGCCCGGATGCCGTCGGGGTCGAGCCCCGCGGTCGGTTCGTCGAGTATCAGCACGGCCGGCTCGCCGACGAGTGCCGTGCCGAGTCCGAGCCGCCGGTTCATCCCGTTTGAGTAGCCGCCGACGCGTCGGTCCGCGGCGTCCGCGAGTCCGACGGTGTGCAGGATGCGCTCGACGTGGTGTGCCCGGTCTTCCCGGGGCACCGACCGCATCCGGGCGTGGAACCGGAGTACCTCGCGGCCGGTCAGGCTCGGCGGGAAGCCGGCATGCTCGGGGAGATAGCGCACTCGCTCGCGGACGGCGGTCCCGTCGGTCGGGTCCGCGCCGGCGACGGAGACGCTGCCGTCGTCCGGTCGGTTCAGCCCGACCAGCAGTTTGAACAGCGTCGTTTTGCCGGCCCCGTTCGTGCCGAACACGCCGAGGGTCGCCCCCTGTTCGACAGACAGACTCAGTCCGTCAAGCGCCTGCACGTCGCCGTAGGATTTCGATACGTCGTCGACATCAATCACGTTCATAGTAGCTCCTCCAGTTCTCGTGGGGTGGTTCGGTGAGCGGGCGGGCATCGACGATGCCGGGTGACTGAACGACCGGCACGGATGACTCGGCCAGCTGAACGGCGTCGAAGGCCGGGCTGCTGGCGAACACCCGCGCGGCGGGCTTCTCGGCAGTCACCTGCTGGACGGTCCCGGCCGGCTGGTAGCGGGTGTCGCCGACGCCGTCGTCGTCAACGTCCGTCGGGTTCGCCCGGGACCAGTAGTTCCCGACGCTCTCGTTCCAGTGGACCTGATCGCTCATCACCGCGAGCACCGGCCGGTTGTTGCGGATGAAACTGTTCTCGGTCACGGTTCCGTCGGTGCTGCCGGCGGCGATGTGGACGCCGACGTCGTTACCGACCACGAGGTTGCCGACGATGCGGTTGCTGACGGAGTTGTAGACGAACAGCCCGTTCTCGTTGTCGACGAGGTGGTTGCCGCGGATGTCCGTGTCGTCAATGCTCTTGACGAGGATGCCGTGGCCGGACTGCCCGCTGTTGTTCACCGCGACGTTGCCCTCGATGTCGAGGTGCTTCGACACCATCAGCGCGTACCCGACGTCGTTGTCGAAAGCGGTGTTGTTCCGCAGGTGTGAGTCGTCCGAGTACATGTAGTGGACCCCGTACCGGAGGTCCCACATCGTGTTCTCGCTGGCGTTGACGTCTTTCGCCCAGTTGAAGTAGAGTCCGTCCCGGACGGTGGTGATGTCGTTGTTCCGGATGACGCTGTCTTCGGTCTTCCAGATCTGGACGCCGTTGCCCCGCTTGGTCAACTGCGTTATCTCCTCGCGGCCGACGATGGTGTTGTTGCGGATCTCGGCATCGTCGACGCCGTCGAGCCAGATGCCGAAGGTCATGTCGGTCACGCGGCTGTTACGGACAGTGACATCGCTGGCGTTAACGAATACCGCGGCGTCGTTCGTCGCGGTGCTGTAGCCGCTGTTGCGGACCCAGAGGTCCGCCACGGTAACGCCCTGGGCTTCGATGGCGAGGACGTCGCCCTCGCCGTCGCCGTGCAGCAGCGCCGACCCGGGACCGCTCCCGGCCAGCGTGACGTTTGGCGTCGTCACGACGAGAGTCTCGTCGAAGCGACCGTCAAGCGTGACGGTATCGCCGGGGTCCGCCGCGTCGACTGCCGCCTGCGCGCTGCCGTACGTCTCGCCGTCGACCGTTGCGGTGCCGTCGGCCGACGGGGCGGTGAACGACTCGGTGTCGGGCACGTCGGGGTCAAAGGCGAGGTCGTCGCTGCCGGTCGGGCCGGCGCTGGCCATCCCGACAGCCACGACCGACAGCACGAGCAGGACTGCGGTACCGATGGCGAACGCACGCTCGAAATCGTGGGACAGTGGGCTCATGAGTGGGTTTCGGGTTGGTCAGGTTCGGCTGCGGTGGTCGTTGGGCGGTGCGGGGCGTCCTCCTCGTCGTCGGTGTCGCCGTCACGGCCGAGGCGGTCCCGAACAGCGTCGGGGAGATCCCGAAGTCCGTCGCGTAGTCGGGTCGGGAGTTCGTCGAACGTGGCTGACTCGTCACGGTAGTAGTACGCGACTGCGAGCAGCCCAGCAGCCGTGGCGGCCATGTACGCACCGAGGCCGAACCGGGAGACGCTGGTGATGTTGGCGACCTGATACTGGCCCCACAGCGGCGGCGTGAAGCCGTCGACGCCCATCACCGGCGCACCGGGATCGAGCGTGTGGCCGGCCTGCCAGAGCCGGTACTGGATATCGGCCAGCATCACGGTGAACACCAGCACGGTGCCGCCGAACTGGTATTTCAGGCCGCGCTTGAGCTTCTCGGTAGTCGGTGCGACGGCGACGAACACCGACAGCAGTGACACGCCGATGAACGCAACGGGCCCGAGCGCCCACTCGGGCACGTCGATGGCGTTCTCCTCAACGGGGAAGTTGGGCTCGACTAACACCGGGTCGGGGAAGTAGAACCCGACGTAGTGGTTCAGCCGCGCCATCTCGATGAAATCCCCAGTCAGGTGGGGGTAGGCGTACAGGGAGACGTGAAGCGTCGTGCTCGGATACTGGACCGCGTCGACGCTGATGTGCCACATCGGGAACGCGAGCGCCGCGACGAACAGCAGCGCCGCTCCCACGGGGAGACCCCGTCGAATCTCGCGGAAGTCGTCGAAAGTGGGTCGTTGCATGGCTGGACACCTCCGAAATGGGTTGTGGCGCTACCCCTCCGCCGGTTCGACGATCATCCGGCTGCGCATCTCCAGGTGCAGGGCGCTACAGAAGTACGTGCAGTAGATCCAGTACACCCCGGGGTCATCGGCCGTGAAGGTGACCTCGCGGGTGTCCTGCGGGGCCACGGCGTAGTTGATGTCGTGCTCGGGGATGGCAACGCCGTGGATGATGTCCTGGATGCCCTCGATGTTGGTCGTGGAGAGTTTCACCTCGTCGCCCTCCTGGACCGTGAAGTCCGGCAGGCCGAACTCCGAGCGCTTGGTCGTCATTTTGACGTGGACGCTGTTCTCGCCCGTGCGCTCGACGCCGGAGTCCTCCTCGGTGATGTAGGTCTCCTCGTAGTCGTCCTTGTCGTACACCTTCTTGGCGTCTATCTTGTCCTTGTGGGCGAACACGCAGTCGTGTGGCTCGGGATAGGCCGGGTGGTCCGCGACCAGTTCCATCTCCTCCTCGCCCTGGCCGATGTGGATGAGCTGGTCGTTGTCGGGCATGATCGGGCCGACCGGGAGGAACCGGTCCTTGGAGAGCTTGTTGAGGCTGACGAGCCACTCCCCGTCGGGGTCGGTCGTCATCGCCTCAAGGGCCTGGATGTGCCCGGGGTTGTAGTGTACGTCCTGCTTCTCGATGATGGGGTCCTCGGACCCTTCTTCGGCCTCGACGGCCGCCTCGATGTCCCACTTGACGGCCTGTGAGTCGATGAACAGCGACGTGTAGGCGTGTCCGTTGCCGTCGAAGGTAGTGTGCAGCGGGCCGAGTCCGACGCGTGGTCGCCCGGCGACGACATCCTCGGGGTCGGAAGAATCGGCCAGCGCGTTCAGGTCGATCATCGTCACCGTCGGCGAGAGCTTCCCCGCGACGAAGGCGTAGTCGCCGTTCGGGCCGACCTCGACACAGTGGGGGCTTTTCGGCGTCGGAATGTACTTCACGATGGGGCGGTCGCCCTGGTTGAGCGAACTTCCCTGCGTGCCGTCGACAACGGGGATGCCGTTGACCTCCTCGTAGTTGCCGTTCTCGACGGCCTGCTCGATGGCCGGGATGTCGAACGCCTTGACGTTGTCCCGGTCGTCTTTCGTCATGCCCTGGATGTCGGTGGCCTCCTCGCTGTTGTACGCCGAGGAGATGGCCCACCGACCCTCTTTGCCGGTGTCGACGATGTCGAGATTACCGTCGACCTTGACCTGCCACTGGGTCTCCATCGACTCGGGGTCGACGGCGACGAACAGCGACGTGTAGTTGTCCGGGTTCTTCACGTCGGTCCCGTCGTTCGGGAGCGGCGCGCGGAACTCACCGTTGCCAAGCACGTACTTCGTATCCGGCGAGAGGACACAACAGCCGTGGATGGCCTGCATGTTCGGGACGTCCGTGATGGCGTCCGTTTCGAAGTACGTGAGATTCACGCGGGCGATGCGGCCGTTGGCCTTGTCGTTGACGTACAGGTACTCGCCGTCGTAGTCGCCGTCCGTCTCCGAGAGGTTCGGGTGGTGGTTGTCACCCCAGCTGTAGCCACCGCCTTCTTCGAGCAGTTCCTTGGTATCGTCGGTGAAGCCATAGCCCGACGCACAGTCGGTGTTGAACACCGGGATGCGGGTGAGCTCCCGCATCGACGGGATACCGATGACCCGCAGTTCGCCTGAGTGGCCGCCGGACCAGAAGCCGTAGTACTCGTCGTGTTCGCCGGGTTCGACGGTGTGGCTCGCGCCGCTGCCCGATGGCGTCGACTGGCTGCCAGCGCTGCCATCGCCGCCGGTCAGCGCCGAACAGCCCGCAACGGAGCCCATCGCACCGGCGGCGACGCCGGCCTTCATGAAGTCTCGGCGACCGAGCGAGAGGCCGGGCAGTCCCAGCGAGAGGTCGTCGTCCGCCGTCGATTCGTCGGGGGACTCGACCTCCGCTAGTACCGAGTCGAGGGTTTCTTCGTACTCTTCAAGGACTTCGTTCGGATCGCGTGGGGTTTCGTTCTTGCTCATATCAGACCACCTTGATTGTGCCGACCATCCCGTTCATCTCGTGGGGGATGCAGTAGTACTCGTACGTCCCCGTCGTCTCCAGCGTGACCTCGTAGCTCTCGCCTTTCGGGATGTTGCCCTCCTGTCCGTTGCTGTAGCCGTCTTTCGCGGCTTGCTGGGAGTCGAACCCGCCGGACGCGAAGTAGTCCGCGCCGTCGAGAATCTTGCCCTCGTAGGCTGTCACCGTGTGGCCGATGCTGCCGACGTTCTCGAATGTGACCGTCGTGCCCGCCTCGACCTGGATTTTCTTCGGCTCGTATGCTAGCCCGTCCGTCATTTCGACGGTGCTTGTCTCGGTCCACTCGGACCCGCTCCCGCCGTCACTGGACTCGGTGTCGCCGCCGTCTGACCCGTCACCGCCACTGCTGGAGTCGCCAGCACCACTACTATCGGACTCGCCGCTCGACGAACAGCCAGCCAGCGCGACTCCGGCCGCGAGGCCCAGACCGCGCACGAATGTTCTACGCGTTTCCATGGTAGCTCACGGATGCAACTCGAAGACCAACCTGTATATATAGGGAACCGTACTCCCATTTCGCAGGAAGCCAGGCGAATATGTTCGCCGCTAAATAGTGTACCGAGAATTCACACCGGTATTCCGTCGGAATCCACCGACTGTCGAGCTGCCTGACCAGGTGAGTCGGAAGTGTCCGGTTCAGGCCTCGAAGAGGGGTGGCTCACATCGGCTTGCTCCGGGATGCGACAACGTCTACCCCGGGGCTATAGTAGCACACAGGGTCATCGTCGGGACGGGCGAACCCGTCGGCTCGCAGCAACGTATCGGTCTCGACGGTCGCCGACGCCGGGTATAGCGTCCAGGTGTCGTGGCTCACGTCGGTGTACCGGAGCGACCCGTCCGGGGCCTCGGTGTAGAAACGATAGCGTTCGACCAGGAATTCGGCCAGCGAATCCGCGGTGGCGATGAACGGATCGTCCGTCGGCCAGTACGTCGCCTCGTACACGCCGGGTCGTGCCCCGGGATGCCGCCGTCGGCTGTCGAACTGTACGCGCCCGTCGCGAAACCGCAGGGAGACACGGGCGTAGTAGTACGGGAGGTGGTGAAACAGGCGCGCGCCGACGACGCTTGCCAGCCCCTGTGCGTCGAGGCTGAAGAAGTAGACGCTGGGGACGCCGTCGCGGGTGACGTACGTCCGGACGTTGATCTCCGGAAGCCGAACGCCGAGCGACCGGGGGAATCCCTTCGGCCGGACGGCGACGTTGGTGAACGGAACGACCGAGAGCCACGCCGACCCGTCGTAGCGGTCGGCGTCGAGCGACGCCGGGAGATGGGCGTCCATCAGTTCGGGGTCGACCGGCCAGTTCTCGAACAGCAACTGCCGCCAGCCCATCTCCAGGGGGAGGACCATACGATGGGTTTCGCGCCGTAGCGAAAAGAGTCTCCTGTTGGAAGCGTCGGACAGACACACGCCCGCGTGCGGGAACTAGTGCCGCTTCCAGTAGCTCAGCTGTCCACGGACTCCTGTAACCTCGCGAGACTGGTCAACACCGGATACGTCCAGAGCTGCTCTTCGTACATGTACGTGCAGAACTCGTGTGTCTCGAACCGATGAACGCTGGAATGTAGTTGGTCTTGGCGGTCTTCTAGGAGCGTTGTGATGTCGTTCTGGAACGTCTCGCGATACCACTCGGGCACGACTGTGCTATCGAGCGTATCGATGATTTCTTCGAGGCGCCCTCGGTACTCCTGCATCGACTCCTGCTCGATTCTGACAGCACGGTCCAGCGAGGCTCGTTCGTCGATTGCTTGCTCAGCTGCGGCCACCAGCGAGCGTTTGAGCGGCGGCGAAAAGCTGACGTTCGTCTCAGGATGGAACAGCGCCGCGTAGTCCGGACCGAACTCGATGGCCACGTTCTCGACCAGCGATTCGTCGTACACTGCCTCGTAGTGGTCGACAGCGAGGACCGTGTCAGCGTAGGCGTCCCGCAACGCTTCGACGGGATCGGAGACGGATTGTCGGCTTCGCGCGCCGACGGGAGAGGAGGGCTGTCCGGCGGGGTCGACGGCACGCAGGCGCTGAAGAAAGTCTTCGAGACCACTTTGCTCGGCCGCAAGCTCCGTATGCTCCACGTCAAGCACGGTGAGAGCCGTCTCTACCGGCTCGAGAATGTGGTCTCGCCATGTATGCAGGAACCACTGCGTGCCGTCCTGCGCAGGCGTCGTTGACATGCTAGTGTATCGTCCGGTAACAACAATAAGTGTTTTAGTTACCGGACAACACCGCTGTGTTCTGGAGGGCTATTTATATACCCTGCCGTTCCAGGTACTTCTACTCCCGCAACTCGTCGGGCGGTTTCACCTCGACCGATAGTCTCAGCACCGGTAAACGGACATTGATACCACCATCTATATCGATGTCTGAAAAACTGCCCTAAATACGAAATATTTAGAACTGCTTTCGGAAGGTACATTCGATTATACGTAATTATCGAGATTTACACGTATATAATCCAGATAGTACTTCCACATTGGTATTTGTGTGACTAAATTGCCCGCATTTGTGGCTACATTTTCTGAGGAGAAGTTTTTCGAACACTGACACACAGAGTACATGATCGTTGTCGGTCGGTTGGCAATTCTGCGGACGGCTACCCGGGACAACCTAGGACCGCTGGTCGACGCCCTCCGCCTTTCGGGAGACGATCTGGTTGTTCCGGCCGTTCATAGCCCACATCCGGGTTTTTTAAATAACGACGGCAACTCTACTTGGACAATGACCGACGACGCCGACACACAAAACACGGGCCGCCGGATACAGTCCGTGGAGAACGCCTGTGAGATTATCGAGGTCGTCCAGCAGTCAAACAGTGTGACGTTGCAGGAACTGAGCCAGCGAATCGAGCTTTCACAAGGAACGCTTCACACGTATCTGGCAACGCTGACTGACTGCGGATTTCTCACGAAGGACGACGACACGTACCAGCTCGGCTTCCGGTTCGTCACCATGGGTGAACACGTTCGCAACGAGACCGAGCTCTACACCGCCGGACAGGAGGAAGTGGACAAACTGGCGGACAAGTCCGGCGAGTACGTCCACCTGGTCGTCGAAAACGACGGCCGCGAGGTCGCCATCTACGAGCGGCGAGGCGAACACGCCGTCGGGATGGACTATCACCTCCAGTTGCGGGAGGCCCCACAGCACCTCCACGACAGCGCTTCGGGGAAGGCGATCCTCGCGTGTCTTCCGGCCGAGCGCGTCGACGAAATAATCGACCGGGAGGGCCTCTCAAGCCAGACACAGCACACGATCACCGACCGAGCGGCGCTTCGCGAAGAGCTAGAAACCATCCAGGACCGGGGGTACGCGACGAACGACGAGGAAGAGATCCGGGGCCTCCGGGCGGTCGGAGCCCCGATTCTGGACAACGATGGGAGCGTCGTCGGCGCGGTCAGTGTGACGGCACCGACCAGCCGCCTGAAGGGTGATCGCTTCGACACCGAAATCCCCGAGATGGTGATGGAGGCCGCGAATCTGATCGAAGTCAATCTCGAAATGACCTCGTTTGACCGCGGCACGTGACAGGGGCGTGACAGACTCGTCGCCATGTATCGGCAGCGACCACCAAACAACGACTGCGTACAGCCAGTTTGTCGACAGCTTCGACATTTGGATAGCTCAAATCGCGGCTGCGCTACTGTGACGTTCATCCGGGGCGAGCGGTCCGCTGAGCGAGCGACAATAACAGTCGTACCATCGTTAGCAGAAGAGCTACGATAGCCCGCCGGCCCCGATAGCCGCCCGTGCAGACAGTCTACAACGGGTCACTGCGTGGCTGTCGGGTGTAGCCGCAGATCTGTCCCCGTATAGGGCTCCGCTGCTGTGTTACCGCGGCCCCATTTGAGACAGTCGAAACACCGACTGGTGGCTTTCGTTGGCCAGACCACAGTACAGTGTTCTTATGTCACGTTCTGAACCAACAGACTCGCTTTCACCTGTACAGTGTGCCACATACCACATTGATAGTATCAAATCAGAATTTGTGGATTATCCGGCGCACGGGCCGTCATCCACACTCCTCGGACCTAATAAGACGGTTCGATGGGATTAATGGCCAGTTTGTTATGTTCAAACCATCCGCCTCACAGACACTCCCAAATATTTATTAACAATACCGGTATCTGTGCGGATACACTGTCTCACTCCAGCCGTCGGATGCTGACAGTCACTACGGAAGCCGCGTGCCGAACCACTCTGCGTACCGGCCCAGTGCGATCCCATCCCGACGCGAATGGGCGTACGCAACGGCACCGACAGCCGAATCCATCAGCAAATCATGAGCACACACAAGGAGCCGACAGAGCAAGCGCCGGACGAGGACGAATCGCCAATCGAGACTGCCCGCTACCAACTCGAGCGGGCGGCCGAACACCTCGATCTCTCCGAGGGGCTGCTTGAACAGCTTCGCCATCCATCGAAAACCGTCGAGGTGTCTGTGCCGATCCGCCGAACCGACGGGAGCGTCGAGGTGTTCAACGGCTATCGCGTCCAGCACTTCGAGGTCAGAGGGCCGTACAAGGGCGGCATGCGATACCACCCCAGCGTCTCCGCCGAGGAGTGTACGGCACTGGCGATGTTGATGACGTGGAAGTGTGCGGTGATGGACCTTCCCTTCGGCGGCGCAAAGGGCGGGATCGTCGTCGACCCGTCGGAACTCAACACACAGGAGACCGAGCAACTGACCCGTCGGTTCGCCGAAGAGCTACGCGAGGTCGTCGGGCCGACGAAGGACATCCCCGCACCCGATATGGGGACCGACGAACAGACTGTCGCCTGGTTCATGGACGCGTATTCGATGCAAGAGGGCGAGACGGTCCCCGGCATCGTAACCGGGAAACCGACGGCCGTCGGCGGGACACACGGTCGTGAGGAAGCACCCGGCCGGAGCGTCGCTATCGTCGCCCGGGAAGCGCTCGACTACTACGGCAGGAGCATTGCGGGAGCCACTGTGGCCGTGCAGGGCTTTGGCGCTGTGGGCGCGAACGCTGCACGCCTCCTCGACGCCTGGGGCGGCTCCGTCGTCGCTGTCAGCGATGTCGACGGCGGCATTTACGACGAGTCCGGTCTCGATGTTGCATCGATTCCCACTGATAGCGACGAGCACGGCCAGCTAGAGGATGTTGACGCGCCACGTCAGCTATCCAACGCCGAACTGCTGGAACTCGATGTCGATATCCTCATCCCTGCAGCGGTCGGCAACGTCCTGACCCGGGACAATGCGGCGGACGTGCAGGCGAGCATCATTGTCGAAGGGGCGAACGGCCCGACAACGACGGCAGCCGATACGGTGTTCGAAGAGCGCGACATCCCAGTCATCCCGGACATCCTCGCCAACGCCGGTGGCGTCACCGCGAGCTATTTCGAATGGCTTCAGCACATCAACCGACGGAGTTGGTCCCGCGAGGAAGTCAACGACGAACTCGAAACCGAGATGCTCGACGCCTGGGACGCGCTTCGAGCCGAGGTGGAGGACCGCGGCGTCACGTGGCGAACGGCCGCATACATCGTCGCGCTCTCGCGAATCGGTGACGCTATGAACGCCCGCGGGCTATGGCCGTAGCAACGGATGTCGCTGCAATCCACCCATTCGCGAGACCACAGACCCGCGTCACCCGTCGCGGTACTCGGTGTCCCGTTCGACCTCGGCGCTGACCGGTTCGGCGTCGACATGGGACCGTCGGCGATTCGCTACGGCGGCCTCAGTGCCGCGCTCGATACGGCCGGCGTCGACTACACCGACGTTGGTGACCTATCACTGCCGACGCTACGGACCCAGTCGGCGCCACCTGACGCCGGTGCGAAGTACCTCGACGCCATCGCCGAAATGACCGAGACGCTCGCCGGTCGGGTGGCGACCGAAATCGCCGACGGGAGTGTCCCGCTCGTGCTGGGAGGTGACCACTCTATCGCGATGGGCACCATGCGCGGCGCGGCCCGGGCGGCCGAAATCGGCGTCGTCTGGTTCGACGCCCACGGCGACTACAACACCCCGACCAGTTCGCCCAGCGGCAACGTCCATGGCATGCCGCTCGCGGCCGCCCACGGCTACGGTGACTTCGCCGAGATACCGTGGGCCACCGCCCCGAACGTCGCCGCGGAGAACACCGTCATCGTCGGGGCGCGCAGCCTCGACGCCGACGAGCGAGCGGTTCTCCGGGAGAGCGAGATAACCGTCTTTACCATGGCCGACATCGACAAGCGGGGTATCGGCCCCGTAACCGACGAGGCACTCGACATCGCGACCGACGGCGTCGACGACATCCACGTCAGCCTCGATTTGGACTGGCTCGACCCGGACGACGCGCCGGGGGTCGGGACACCGGTCCCGGGCGGTGTCACGTACCGGGAGGCACACACTGCGATGGAACGGGTCGCCGACCGCGACGCCGCCGAATCCGTGCTGCGCTCGCTCGATGTCGTCGAGGTCAACCCCATCCTGGACCAGCGTAACGAGACGGGCGAACGGGCGGCCGAACTCGCCGCGAGCGCGTTCGGCAAGCGGATTCTGTAATCCGGCTTGGAACTGCGGCAAGCGAACCGGGGTATGACCGTCGCTCGGCCTCGGAACACAGTGATTTATTACTGGTGATTACAAATATGCTAGCATGGACCGCGATACTGCAGAGCCGCGTGTCGACACCTTGCCCGGCCCACAGAGCAGCGAGTGGGTCGAGTATCACCACGAGACGGCCGCGCCGAGCACGTACGTGTACGATTTCGTCTGGGACATCACTGCAGACGCAATCGGGCCGTTCTGTACTGACGCGGACGGTAACGTCCTGCTCGATTTTACCAGCCACGTCGCCGCGTCGCCGCTCGGATACAACAACCCGAAAATCCTCGACCGGGCCGACGAGTTCGACATGGTCGACCCGCTGAAAATCGCCGGCCAGGACTTCTACGTTAGCACCGGCGGCTCGCCCGACGAAATGTCGTTGCCCGGTCCCGCCCACCTGATGGACAAACTGACCGAGATCACAAGCCAATACGGCTTCGACACCGTCTTCCTCTCGAACTCCGGCGCAGAGGCCGTCGAGAACGCGATGAAGATCTGCTACGACAACTGCGAGACGCCGAAGTACGGGATTACCTTCGACGGCGCGTTCCACGGCCGGACCCTGGGGGCGCTCTCGCTGAACCGTTCGAAGTCCGTCTACCGCCGGAAGTTCCCCGAACTCAGTGGGATTCACGACATCGAGTACTCCGAGGCCGGCGTCGCGCGCCTCCGGGAGAAGCTTGACGCAGATACCGGCCACATCCCGCCCGAGGAAGTCGCGTTCCTGATCCTGGAGCCGATACAGGGCGAGGGCGGCTATCACGTCCCGAGCCCCGAGTTCCTCTCGGCCGTCGACGACCTCTGCAGGGAGCACGACATCCCGATCATCGCCGACGAAATCCAATCGGGGGTCGGTCGAACGGGCGAGATGTGGGCCGTCGACCACTACGACATCGAGCCGGACGTCATCACGAGCGCGAAAGCGCTCCGGGTCGGCGCGACCGTCTCCCGGTCGGACATTTTCCCGTCCGAAACGTCGCGGCTCTCCTCGACGTGGGGTGCCGGCGACATCCTGGGCTCGATGCGTGGTGCCCTAACACTCGCCGCTATCGAGGACCACGATCTGCTGGACAACGCCGCCGAGAAGGGGACATACTTCATTGATCGACTTCGCGATATCTCGGCCGACCGTCCGTTGGTCGAGGACGTGCGCGGCCTCGGCCTGATGACTGCCCTGGAGTTCGATACGGCTGACCGCCGCGACGCCGTGATGGAAACCGCGCTTCAGCACGGCCTTCTCACGCTCGGCTGTGGCCAGAAATCTCTCCGACTCCTCCCGCCGCTCGACGTCACCGAGCGCGAACTGGAACTCTGTCTCGACATCCTCGATACGGTGTTTACCGAGGTTGCAGGCGCTGTCGCGTCGGCCTGACCGTCGCGACTTCTGCGGTAACCGAAATGTTAAAATATGACTGATTCGACTGTGGGACTATGCCACGAGTGGCAAACGTAGACAGACGGAGGTATCTACAGGCAATCGGTGGTACTGTCGCGACGCTGTCAGTCGCCGGCTGTCAGGCGGACAGCGGCGACTCACAGACGCTCACTGCGGGGACAGCGCCGGGCTTTCCGCCGTTTGAGATGAAACAGGACGGCGAACTCGTCGGCTTCGACGTCGAGTTGCTTGAAGCCGTCATCGCGGCGTCGGAGTACGAACTGAGCGGGTGGGAGGAACTGGAGTTCAAATCCCTCATCCCGGCGCTGAACAACGGCAACGTCGATGTCGTCGCGGCGGGCATGACGATCAACGACGACCGCGACGAAGCGATCGACTTCTCCGACCCGTACTACAGTTCGAACCAGGCCATCGTCGTCCGCGAGAGCGGGTCGTTCTCGCCGTCATCTCTAGACGACCTCTCCGGGGCGACAGTCGGGGCACAGAAGGGAACGACCGGTGAATCCGTCATCAAGGACCAACTCATCGAAGCGGGAACGATTCCCGAGTCTAACTACAACGCGTACGGCAACTACGTGCTCGCCGTCGAGGACCTGCTGAACGAAAACGTCGACGTCATCATCATCGATGTCCCCGTCGCGAACTCCTTCGTGGCGGACCGCCCCATCGAGTCCGCGTTCGTCCACGAGACCGGCGAGCAGTTCGGCTTCGGGATTCAGTCCGGCAACGACGAACTCGCGGGTGCACTCAACAGCGGGCTGACCGCAGTTGAGGACGACGGGACGTACCGGGACCTGACCGAGAAGTGGTTCGGACAGAAGTGAGGCCATGGCAGCAATCCTACTTCAGACCGCCGACTGGCTGTTCGTCGTCGACAACCTGGGGCTTTTGCTCGGCGGTGCTGCCGTCACCATCGCACTCACCGCAGCCAGCATTCTCCTGGGATTCGCCGTCGGGTTCCCGGCCGGTGCGGTAGAGGTGTACGGCTCGGACAGGGCCCGGCGGCTGGTCGAACAGGTCGGGGTTGCCCTCCGTGGCACGCCGTTATTGGTCATCATCATGATCCTGTACTTCGGCCTGTCAATCTCCAGTAGCGCGTTCGTCACGGCGGTCATCGCGCTTGGTCTCCGGAGCGCCGCCTACCAGTCCCAGATCTTCCGCGGCGCGCTCCAGAGCGTCGACGACGGGCAACTGGAAGCAGCACGCGCCGTCGCAATGTCCCGGTTCGAAGCGATTCGACACGTCGTCGTCCCGCAGGCGCTCCGCCGGAGCGTCCCGGGGTTCCAGAACGAGTTTACCATCGTACTCAAGGACACCAGCATCGCCATCGTCATCGGCATCGGCGAACTGCTGACGACGGGGCAGAACCTCTACGAGGGAGGGCAGTCGACCGCGGCGCTCGAGATATTCCTCGTCGTCAGCCTCGTCTACTTCGTGCTGACGTTCGCGACGAATCGGTCGCTCGACAGACTCAGTAACTATTACGCGGTACCGGAGGGAACGACATGACACAGCCACTACTCTCAATCGACGACCTGCACAAATCCTACGGGAGCGAAGAGGTACTGGAAGGCGTTGGCCTCGAGATGGACCAGGGCGACGTGACGGTCCTCATCGGCCCCAGCGGTTCGGGCAAGTCCACGCTGCTCCGGTGTGTGAACCGACTGACGGAGATCAACAGCGGCCGGATCGCCCTCGATGGGCAGGACGTGACCGGAGCCGACACCGACGTCAACGAACTCCGCAAGCAAGTCGGCATGGTGTTTCAGGACTTCAACCTCTTTGCGCATCTGACGGCGCTCGAGAACATCACGCTCGGCCCGAAAAAAGTGCTGGGCATGGACGGTGCCGACGCTGAGGAAGCCGGACGGACCCATCTCGAACAGGTGGGACTGCTGGAGCAGGCGGACTCCTACCCCGCTGAACTCTCCGGCGGACAGAAACAGCGCGTCGGTATCGCGCGCGCACTCGCGATGGATCCAGAACTGTTGCTGTTCGACGAGCCGACCAGCGCGCTCGACCCCGAACTCGTCGGCGAGGTCGTCGAGGTGATGCGCGACCTCGCGGCGGAGGGCATCACGATGCTCGTCGTCAGCCACGAGATGGATTTCGCCCGGTCGGCCGCGTCGGACATCGTGTTCCTCGACGACGGTGAAATCGTCGAACACGGCCCGCCGGAGCAACTGTTCCAGAACCCGACAGCGGACCGAACCGAACAGTTCCTGAGCAGACTGCACGCACACGAGGAGACGGCATGAGCACGGCCGAATCGACAACGTCGCCGAATCCGGGGCTCCGTGACCGCGTCGGGACGGTCTTCACTGTCCGCCCGCTCACCGTGGGCCTGGCACTGTTCTGGGTCTGGGTTCTCGCCCGCTGGACCACTGATTTCGTTCTCGCGGGGGTATTCGGGCTCGACCGCGGCACGCCGTTTGTCCCGGCAGCCCCGTTTCTGACAACAGCGGATAGCGTCGCCTCGTTCGCCGCGCCATTCGGTGCCGCCGGAGCGCCGCTGCTGTGGCTCGCTGACACACTCCAGTTTGCTGGTGACGCGACAGCGTACCTGCCGGCACTGGCCCACGGCGTCTGGACGACGGTGCTACTGACGGTTTTCAGCGTCTGTCTCGGGTTCACGCTGGCGCTCCCGCTCAGCGTCGTCCGCGTGTACGGGGGGCGGTGGGCCCGCTGGCTCGCCCTGTCGTACACGGAACTCATCCGCGGGACGCCGCTGCTCGCCCAGTTGTTCGTGCTCTATTTCGCGACCTCACTGACGCAGGTTCTCAGGGGCGTCCCGGGGGTCGGTGTCGGGTTCGTCCCGGCACAGGCGTTCTGGGTGGCCGTCATCAGCTTCACGCTGAACAGCGCTGCCTACCAGTCCGAGTATCTACGCGCGTCACTGGAGTCCGTCGACGGCGGGCAGTTGACCGCCGCACGCGCCATCGGGCTCTCGAAGCTCGAAGGGATACGGTACGTCGTCGTTCCACAGGGCCTCCGACTCGCGCTTCCCAGCTGGACGAACGAGCTCGTATACCTCATCAAGTACTCCTCGCTGGCGAGCTTCATCACTGTGCAGGAACTGTACGGCAGGACAAGTACCATCGCTAACGAAACGTACCAGTATACCGAACTCTTTGTGCTGGTGGCGATACTGTACCTGGCCCTGGTCGTATCGGCATCAGCACTGATGGACCGTGTCGAATCGCACACTGCAACCGCCGGTGTCGGACACACCAGACAATGACCGCTCTGTCACGGTCACCGACAAACCATTTCAGCACATTCCATGAGTCACACTGATAGCGCCGGAGCACGGCTAACACTCGACCTGTGGCATCCGAACTGTTGGGCTATCGAAGCAACCGACCGCACCGATGGCGGTATCCTGGCACACACGGTGCAACAGACCGGCCAGTCGCCGACAGCATCGGTCAACGGGGTGTTTACAGCGTATGGAGCAACGACGTCGGCTGTCGAGGACTGCCTTGACGCAATCCATGCGTCGCCCCACGCCGGGGAGATACAGGAGCTTCAGGCACGTGTCGGACACAAGCGTGATGCGCCGGGGACTGCCGTCAGGCAGTTCCTATTAGAGTACGATCCGGACGAGTTGGTCTGCCCGACGCTACTCGAACACGGGTTCGTCCACAGCGCTCCCGTCCGTATCGAAGACGGTCGCGAGCGGTGGCAGGTGAGCTTCACCGGAGAGCGGCCCGAAATCCGGTCCGCACTCGATTCTGTCGAAGCTGCCGCCGATGCCGACGTGTCGGTCGAATCCATCGTCACGCCGGACAGCGACTCCGAACGCTCCGTGCGTGAACTGCGAACCGACTCGCTGACGCCGGCCCAGCGGCGTGCCTTCGAAGCGGCACGCGAGGCAGGCTACTACCAGTGGCCGCGCGGGATTTCGGTTCGCGAACTCGCCTCACAGATGGACATCTCGAAGACGACGCTCCTTGAGCATCTCCGAACGGCTGAATCGAAACTCCTGGACCCTGAGTAACCCTAACAGGACAACAAAACTCGTTCCGAGAATCACCCAAATTCTGTATAGCAGTATATGATTTATCAGTCCGATAGCAGCCGTCTCGGATACTGACAGATATCGAAGAAATGACGGTGAAATTACAGTAGCGAGTAGATTTCGGCCTCGTACACATCCCTGACCCGGGTCCCCCATTCGTGGGTGTAGGTATCGATGACATCCTGTGCCACGTCGCCTCTGAGGTATTTGACGACGCCACGGTCACCGGTTCGGTCCCGGAGGTGTGTCGTGAAGAAGTGCCGGAAGTAGTGTGGCGTGACGTTCTCCTCGGCACCCCCGCCGTCGGTGTACCAACCGAATTCGCGGGCGTGGGATTCGACGATGTGGTGTACCATGTTCGGAGTGAGACGTTCACCCCAACTGTCGCTTGTCGAGACGAACAGCGGCTCCGCTGGGGACTGCGTGTCCGGCCGGATCGCGAGCCAGCGCCGCAGCACGGATGCCAGCTCCGCGTCGACCGGGATCGTCGTCTCCCGTTTTCGCTTGTTGGACGCTGTCCGTTCTTCCCCGTTACTGGCCTCGCCACGAGCCGGGGCTGCCGCGACGAACAACGAGTCCGGACGCCCGTCAAGCCCCGCTCGGACCGGAATTTCCGGTCTGGGGCCGGGGCTTTCGAGGTTGAGATCCCGGATATCGAGGTTACACAGTTCGCCGGCCCGAATACCCGTCTTCAGTAACGTCACTACGATAGCCCGCTCTAGCGGATGCGAGATGCTGTCGACGAACGCACGCATCGACTGGAGGTCTATTTCCCGGCGGGTCGGGTCGGTGTTGATGGACTCGTCCATCTCCTCCATAACCAGCGTCATCGGGTTCGATTCGAAGGCCCCTACCTGTGTCATGTACGCGAAAAACCGATGCAGATAGGAGGCATACGTCGCGACTGTGCTCTCCTCGACGTTGCCACGGAGACTGTGGACATATGCCATGCAGTCTCGGTGGGAGGCCTCCCGGACGGGAAGGGACTGGTGGCCGTCCGTCAGACAGGACTCGAAGTCCCGGAGGACGCGCTCGTAGGATGCACGGGTCCGGTCGCTCTTTCCGTGGTACGTGATGTCATCGAGGAAATACCCGACCGGGTCTGACTCGGCATCCGGCGTGGCTGTATCCGTGCTCATTCGTCTCGAACGTACCCCCCGTGTCGCCCGCTGTACTGCACTTCGTTGTTGGACTGCAGTTCCTGTAGCGTGTCTTCGAGGCGCTCTTCGATATCGTCGGTCAGTTCCGCAAGCAGGTCCTCCCACTCGTAGTAGTCACCGTCAGCCAGGATCTCCCGCACCCGGTCTTTCAGCCCGTCACCCCTGGGGGTAGCGTCCGGAGAACGGGGTTCCTCGCTATCGGCCCCAGCGTCGTCCGATTCAGCTGTCTCGGACGCTGCCGGCTCGAAGCCGCTTCGGCCTGCCTGTACCATCGTCCGGACGAACTCGCTCTGACTCATATCCAGTTCCTCGGCGTGGGCCTGCCACTGCTCTTTCTGGTAGGCCGGAATATACGTCCGAACCGTCGTTCGCTCACTGTCACTGGACACATTTCACCCTGGAACGCCGGGAACTTCAATGTAGTCCCATACTCAGAGATAAACACACTTATTTGGGTATGTGGCCCCCTATACGGCGTCATTTTGCCCCCTTAGTGACAGTCAAGGCTCACTCCCGTAGAAAAATAAGCACACACTCACAAATAACTAATTCGGCCCGGTATGCTTCCTCGGGCTGATTCAGTCATCCACCTGTATCGGAGATATGCGGTGGTGGACATGTGGTCAGTCGGCGTGGACTCGTGATCCTTGTTCAGTGGGACTCACCTACTGGAATCTGGTACGGGACGGTAGCCGTTGCGCGCCGAGTGTCAAACCGTGAGCGGACGTCCCGGTCTGTTACTGGGGCTGTCTCTATTCTGGCGGCCGGCTAAACCGTGCCAACTGCGCGTCCAGGCACGCTCCTGGACTCGATATCTCCTGCCCAGCAGCCGGCTTACGTACTGAAATTCGAGAGCTGTGACAGCCATCACTCCCTACCCTGGTGAACAAGATACCCCCACGGTTCACCGTGTCTCCGTGGTCGTTCTACGTTCCCGCCCTCGTGGAGCATCCACGCGAGTAGAGCGTACAAAATCCGAGACCACACTCACATGGCTCGTCGTTCCGGACTAGGGTCTCTCTCTGTGTCCCTCAAGCACGACGAGGGGAGCTATGGGTCTGGCCGCCCGGGTTGCCCAGAGCGGTTGAAGTAGGATATCAGACGAAGCTCTGACGACGGCCATCACCGTCGGTGAGTGGGATTGACGAGGTTTCCGAAATACCCAGCCCGGGCGAATTGCACCACGCTGGCCGGAAGATTCGAAATGGCTACACAGTGGCGGTGTACCGCCTGTCGCTGTCGTAGCGGACGAGTTGCGCAGGATACGGGCTAGTCCCCGCCTGCGACCAGTCTGCTACCTGCTGGTCCTATGTCGGCTCTCCCGCATTAGGATGAGAAAATCAAGAGCGTACTGTACGGTATCGACCCGCAGGACACAGCGGTGAGCCGAAATCCTACTGTATTAGCGTGCCCATGTCGAAGTAGAGGCATGCGCTTCCGACGATGCACATCTCGGGCGGGTGGGTCCGATGGCTAACGACGGACTCGTCCTCCTGTTTATGATTGCGATTGTACTGGTGGTCATGATTGTCGGCCTCGTCGGTGGTTTCTATCTGGTCAAGTACCTCGCCGAATACACGTTCAACTCGTAGCCAGGCTTCTGCAGAGTGCTGGTCATCTGACGCAGCAGGTAGAACAACGCTTCCTCACTTCGATATTTAATTACCAAAGGTAATCACTCGGCCGATGGCGAATGATTCGCTCGGACCGTATAAATTGTATAATGCTATACCAAAGAGAGGGAGTTAGAAGATGAAACTATATCGGGATTCGTCTCCGTGCAGTCGGGGTGTGGTTGGGACTAGCTACGAGAAACACTATCACCGTTAAAACGGAACGATGCCTGCCATTCCTTGAGGAGATATTCGCTCATTCACGTTTGACGCCTATAGTAACAATTGAAACGATTTACTCACCGATCGTACTGCAATCGTGCGACCGGGTGTGCAGTGAGTTTCAATGGCTACTATAGCTACACACCACTAATCGGAGGGAGAACGAACTGCGCAGAACCCGTCGCTACCCGAAAGAGTACGACTCGCGAGAAATCGACGCTATCACGCCGCATTTGACGACCTTCACGTATCGGTCAACCGCCGGTATCCAATTCCTGAATCTTAACATTGTTACCCGGATAGAAGTGTGTATGGCAAAAGACACGCCGGCATACGATTTCAAAGAGAGGGACGTCTACATCCTCCGAGAGCTTGCCAAAAACTCCAGCATTTCCTCCCGTGACCTCGCTGAAATCCTCGAAGACGAGTACGGCATCGATGTCTCGTATGTCACTGTCAACGAGTCCATCCGGAACATGCGTGAAGCAGGTGTGTTCCGAGAAGCAATCGTTCCGAACGAGGAGTATTTCATATTCGAACTGTTCGAATTCAAGTTCAACCCCGAGTACTTCGCGGACACGTGGCGCGAAACGATGGAGAAAATCCGCGACGACGAACACACGCTTATGTACTTCCTGTCGGACGGCGAGTACCAGTGGAAGTCTATCATGCTCTTTCCGACGCGCGAACACGGCGAGCGTTGGCTCCACGAGTTCTACAAGAACCACGGCAAAACGGTGCTGAACGTCCGCACAAGTGTGATGACGAACGTCCTCGAGTTCGGTGCCAGTCCCGACCTCTTCGATTACCTCGACGGCGAGGATGACTACCAGTTCTAGCCCACCACTCGGCGCTTGCGTCGCCGCGTTACTCCTCGATAGGCAGCGACCCGTATTCCGCCTCGAAGCGTTCGGCGAGTCGCTTCTTGTTGTACTTCCCGGTGGTCGTCTTGGGCACTTGGTCGATGAACTCGAAGCGGTCCGGTAGCCACCACTTCGGGAACTCCGCGAGCAGGTAGTCGTTGAGCTCCTCGGCGGTTACGTCGTCGGCTGCGACGACGTACGCGACTGGGCGTTCTTGCCACTTGTCGTGGGGAACGCCGATGACGGAGGCTTCCTCGACCCCGTCGTGACCGACGAGGGCGTTCTCCAGTTCGATGCTTGAAATCCACTCGCCGCCGCTCTTGATGGCGTCGTCGAGGCGGTCGACCACGTCGAGATTGCCGTACTCGTCGACGGTGGCGATGTCGCCACTCCGGAACCACCCGTCCTGCGTGAACGACGTTCGCGTCGCGTCCGGGCGCTGGTAGTACTCGCCGGCGAGCCACGGGGCCCGTGCCTGCACTTCGCCGGGCGTCTCGCCGTCGTGGGGGACCGGCTCCCCGCTCTCGTCACGGAGCCGAACCTGGACGCCCGGCGCCGGGATGCCCGCTTTCATCCGGAGGCGGTCCCGTTCCGCTTCGGGCAGTTCCTGCATCTCCGTCGTCATCAGTGTGTTCGCGAGGTGAGGCGAGGCCTCTGTCATCCCGTAGCCCTGACCGATGGGTGCGTCGTAGACCTCGTCGAACTTCCGGATGAGCGATGCCGGCGGGGAACTCCCGCCGATGAGCACGTCTTGAAGCGAGTCCAGCGCGTCTGGACCGAGGTTGTCGTCGTCCTCGATGACGCGGTCGACCTCCATCCAGACGGTCGGAACCGCAGCCGCGACGGTGACGGCCTCCTCGGTTATCAGGGGGAGGAGTTCGTCCGGGTCGGTCCGCTGGCCCGGGAGCACGGTTTTCGCGCCGGTAAACGTCGTCGTGTACGGGAGCCCCCAGCCGTTGACGTGGAACATCGGCACCACCGGCATCACGGTGTCGGTCTCGCTGACCCCGAATACGTCGACGTGGCTGTGCATCAGCGTGTGCAGGAACTGGCCCCGGTGGGTGTACTGGACGCCCTTTGGCAGTCCGGTGGTGCCGGACGTGTAACAGAGCGCACTCTCGGTGTCCTCGTCGATGGCGGGCCAGTCGTAGTCGGTGTCGTAGCCGTCGATGAACGACTCGTAGTCGGTGACCGGCTCCAGCGACGTATCCGGGACGTCGGTTCGGTCGCCGAGAACCACGTACTGCTCGACGGTGTCGAGGTCGTCCGCGACGGGTTCGAGGACGTCGACGAACTGCGGGTCAACGAACATCAGCCGGTCCTGGGCCTCCTCGATTATCTCGACGAGGTGGTGTTCCGGCAGCCGGTGGTTCACCATGTGGATGCTGCGCGCGCTGCAGGAGGGGCCGAAGTAGAGCTCGAAGTGTCGGTAGTGGTTGACCGCCATCACGCCCGAGCGGTCGCCGTCCGCCATCCCGTAGTCGTCCAGCGCGTGCGCGAGCTTGCTGATGCGTTCGTGGGCGTCGCCATACGTGTAGCGGTGCGTGCTGCCGTCCGGGAGCGCGGTGACTATCTCCTTGTGGTCAAAGAGGTCGCGGGCCCGCTCTAAGAGCTTCGTTATCGTGAGGTCGTAGGCCATTGTCATGCTGTATCATCCCGTGGCGTGAATCGATAAAACACCCTGTCCTGGTTAGTCGGACCGTCGATGTCCACGACCTGCAGCGTCACGGGGTCGCCGATGGCGAGGTCGCCGTAGTCGGTGCCGTCGATGCGGGCCGACAGCTGGATGTCGACGCCGTTCAGGTCGACGACGCCCGTGACGAACGGCGTGTCCATCCCGACCGGGCCGCCCCCTCTCACGGCGGCGAACGCGAACAGCGTGCCGTCGTGGGGAAGCGAGACGTATTCGAGGTCGTCGCTCGTACACTCCGGACAGACGATCCGTGGCGGGAAGTGGCGCTCGCCGCAGTCCTGACACGCCGTCGTGGACAGCGACCCGTCGCTGAGGCGGTCGTAGAACTCGTGAATCCGCGTGTGGTCGGCGTCCTGCAGGTCATAGAAGTCCAGCAGGCGCGGCATCTCGATGGTCTCCGGCACCGAGACAGTCGTCCGAGGCGGTACGTCGTCGGTGTGGTCGGTGTCGTCGGTCATTGTGGGTCCCTCGCGAGCGTCATCACGCTGTGTACGCTACCGCTGCCGCTGAGATTGTGGATGAGGCCGGTCTCCGGGCTGTCCGGCACCTGTCGGGCGGACTCGACCTCGCCGGTGAACTGCTTGTACACTTCAAGCGCCTGCGAGACGCCGGTCGCACCCAGCGGGTGCCCACAGCCCAGGAGCCCGCCGCGGGGGTTGACGGCGATGTCGCCGTCGAGTTCGCTGCGCCCGTCCTCGATGAACTGGCCGCCTTCGCCTTTCTCGACCCAGCCGAGGTCCTCGTACTCGATGATCTCGCTGATGGAGAAGCAGTCGTGGATCTCCGCGACGTCTAGCTCCTCGACTGGGTCGTCGATTCCGGCCTGGTCGTAGGCTTCCTCCGCGGCGACGGTGGCCTGGGGCCACGCGGACATCGACGGCAGGTTGTTGATAGAGTTGCTCGCCATGCAGGACTGGCCGCTGCCCGTGACGTACGCCACGGTGTCCGTGAGTTCGCGGGCCTTCGACTCGCTAACGAGCAGCAGGCCGGCGGCGCCGTCCGTGATACCGCTACAGTCCAGCAGGCACAGCGGGGGTGCGACCGGGTAGGAGTCCAGCACGTCGTCGACGCCAACCTCGCGCTGGAACTGCGCGTAGGGGTTGTTCGCGGCGTGGCGCTTGTTCTTGACGCTCACCTTCGCGAGCTGTTCGCGGGTGGTGCCGTGCTCGTGCATGTGGCGCTGGGCGAACATCGAGAAAAAGGACGGCGCGTTCAGGCCGTTGACGCCGTCGAACTCGCGGTCGAGCACGTTCGTCATGCCCGCCTGGGTCTCCTCCATATAGTCGTCGCCGAGGTTCATCTTCTCGATGCCAAGCACGAGCGCCACGTCCAACTGGCCGCTGGCGATGGCGAGCCACGCGTACCGGAGGGCCGCCTGCCCGCTCGCACACGCCAGTTCGGTGCGTGATATCATCTTCGTGACGTCGATGCCGAGCAACTCTGCGGCCAGCGGGGCGACGTGGCTCTGGAAGGCGAATCGCTCGGGCTGTACCGCGCCGACGAACAGTCCTTCGACGTCGTCCGGCCCGAGGCCGTCCACGTCGTCGAAGGCGGCCTTTCCGGCCTCCTGTGCAAGGTCTTTCCACGTCGCTTCGCGTTTCCCCCAGTCGGCGTGACCCCCCCCGACGATTGCAGCGTTCCGGGTCATCACTCGAACTCCGGTTCACGGTCGTCTCTAAACGCCGTCACGCCCTCGACCATGTCGTCCGTCGTCGTCAGCAAGCCAAAGCCCTGACTCTCGATGTCCAACCCTGTCTCGAGACTGGCGTCCTGTCCGTCGTCGATGACGCGCTTTGCGACCTTCAGCGCCGTCTTCGGGCCGTTCGCGAGGTCGTCGACGAACTCCTCTACGACCCCGTCGAACTCGGACTCAGGGACGGCGCGATTGAGGAGGCCCCAGTCGGCGGCGCGCTCGGCGGCAATCTGCTCGCCGCGGAAGACGAGTTCCTTCGCGCGTCCTTCACCGACGATGCGGGTGAGCCGCTGGGTACCGCCGCCGCCCGGGATGAGCCCGAGATTGATTTCCGGCGCGCCCAGCGAGGAACTCTCCGTCGCGAGCCGGAGGTCACAGGCCAGCGCGATTTCGAAGCCGGCACCCAGACAGAAGCCGTCGATACGCGCGAGCGTCGGGCGCTCGAACTCGTCGATGGCCTGAATCGTCTCGTCGACGTTCATCAGCTCGGTCGGTTCGGACGTCATGAAGCCGGTGATGTCCGCGCCGGAGCTGAACGCCTGCCCGGCACCTGAGAACACCACGCAGGACACCTCGTCGGTGTCGGCGTTGTCGAGGGCCGCCTTCACCTCGCCAAACATCGTCTCGGAGAACGCGTTCAGCCGCTCCGGGCGGTCGAACTCGACTTCGAGGACGCCGCGGTCGTCCAGCGACTTGTTGATGTACTGGTAGGGGCCATCACCGCGGTAATTGTGGAACCCCTCACCCGCGTCGACGCCGGTCTTCCCCTTCTCGACGAGTTCGACGAGGTAGTCGTCTGGCGCGAACCGTTGAGCTCCTGTCTCCTCGTGGAGCGTCCGGAGTTTGTCGAGGACGCTGTCGAGGCCGAGCTGGTCGCCGAGCCGGCAGACGCCCTCCGGGAAGCGCGCGCCCAATCTGCTTCCGAGGTCGATGTCGTCCGGCGTTGCGACATCGTTGCCGACCAGTCGTGCGGCCTCGTTGACCATTCGGGCCTCCACGCGGAGCGTGTCGAAGTCCTCGCCATCGCCCGGTTCGTAGTTGGGACCGTCGGCCTCCCAGTCGTAGAACCCTTGGCCGGTCTTCTTCCCGAGGTCGTCGGCCTCGACCTTCTCGGCGATGGCCGGTGGGGAGTCGAGGTCGGTGTCCTCGCGGAAGTGGTACGCGATGTCGATACCGGTGTAATCTGCGAGTTCGAACGGCCCCATCGGGTAGCCGCGCTGGTAGACCATCGCGGCGTCGGCTCGCTGAATCGTGGTCCCATCGTCCCCGAGCATCCACGCCGCCTCCTCGATGAACGGCAGCATGACGTTGTTCACGATGAACCCGTGGACGTCCCGCTTGACGTCGATAGCGCGCTTGTCGAGGTCAGCAACGAACTCGTGGATGGCTTCGAGGGTCGCCTCGCTGGTCCGTTCGCCGTGGACGACCTCGACGAGGTCCATCTTCACCGGCGGGTTGAAGAAGTGCGCGCCGACGACCTGTTCGGGGCGGTCGGTTGCTGCTCCGATTTCGGTGATGCTCAGGCCGGACGTGTTCGACGCCAGGATGGCGCGGTCGGGCGCGTAGTCGTCGACTTCGGCAAACGTCTCGCGTTTCAGACTGAGGTTTTCGGGAATCGCCTCGATGACGAGGTCCGCATCGGAAACGGCGGCTTCGAGCTCCGTCTCGCCGGAGATGCGGGCGCGTACGTCGTCGGCTGACTCGTCGAGCTTGCCTTTCTCTTCGAGCTTGCCGAGGCTCCACTCCACCTGTTCGAGGCCGTCATCGACGAGGTCGTCTTCGATGTCTCGAAGCACCACGTCGTAGCTCGCAATGGCGGCGAGTTCAGCGATACCGTGTCCCATGCTTCCCGCACCGAGCACGGCCAGATTCTCTATCTCGTTCTCTCCCATCGTAAGAACACAACGTAAGCAGTATATTTAAATTATTGGTTACATTGTTTTGTATATATCGCTAATTACTTAACTAAAACGCCATTTTGACAGCCGCGTCACCGAACACGACGCCGACACGGCTGCGGGCCAATCCAAACGAATTCGTCCGTGACGCAGCGCCTCAGTCAATCAGGATAGTAGGCCCGTCGGACTCGCTATCCTGTACCCGCGGACGGCACCACGATCCGGGTGGCCGGTACAGCAACTCCCGGCTCTCACTCTATGGGGTGTTGTAGCTCGGTGGCCTGTTCGGTCCGCGGGTAGACGAGGCGCTGCTCGCCGTCCCACCACTGTGCGCTCGCGGCCGAGAGTTGGCCCTCGATAGGCATCCCGTACTCATCGAAGCCGAAGTCACCGATGACAGTGCTGAATTCCGTCTCATCGAGTGACGCCCGCACGCTCTCGGGGTCGGGGTTCTCGGCGCTAACCAGCGCCTGCTCGGTGGTCTGTGCGAGATTGTAGCCGACGCCGACCATCACCCGCGGCGTCTCGCCGTCATTCCGGTCAGCGTACGTGTTCAGAAACGCTTCGTTGCCGTTGCCGGTCATCCCAGATGCCCAGCCCGGGCACATTGTGACGTAGTTACCCTGTTCGCCAAGCGCCGACCACCACGCCTGTGGGTCCGCGGCACGCACGAACTCGATGAAATCAGGCATGTAGCCGGAGTTGTTCAGTTGGTTCATGGCGGTGATACCGTCCGGCGGCTGCGGGCACGCAACGAGCGCTTCGACCCCGGCGTTCTCGGTCTGTGAGATGAGCGTCGAGAAGTCCTCGTTGCCGGGTTTGTACGTCTCTCGCATCCCGATGTCGTAGCCCGCGTCCGAGAGGGTCGAGTCCCAAGCGTTTGCCATCTCGGCACCCCAGCCGGAGTTCTCCTCCCAGATACCGACCGTTTGTGGACGCTCGTTCTCCGAGATGAGTTCTAGTATCCCTGTGGTCGCACGGGTGACATCGCGCGTTTTCGGGAACGGCGTGTACGTCCACTCTTTGTCCCCGGAGACGAGCGGTTCTTGATAACAGGTGGCGACCGCAAGGAACGGTATTCCCTCGTTTTCCGCGTACGCCGACCCCGACATGACGAGTGGACTGGAGAAACTCCCCCAAATCATGTTCACCTCGTTGTTGCTGGTGAGTTGTTGGAGTTGCTGGCGGAGCGTCTGAGCGTCGCTTTCGTCGTCCCTAACGAGGAGTTCGACCTCCCGGTCAACGTTGTCGCGCTCGTTGAGCATCTCCACGCCGAGCTCGTAGCCGGTGAGCATTTCGTTGCCGACCGGGGCCAGCCGCCCGGTTTCCGGAACAGCGGCCGCGATAGTGAACGTGTCCGACCCGCTGTCACTGCTGAAGACGGTGCAGCCAGCGAGGCTACTGAGACCAGTCGCGCCTGTTGCACCGGCAATCTTCAGGAACGACCGTCGACCGCGTTTACTGTCAGATGTACCCATGCACCACACCTATACTCACATATTGTTAAGCTTTACTATCAGTATTGAATTAGATGTGAGTTAATATTCTGAATTTGGCGTTCGTTGTTTATTCACTGTTGAAGGGGAAGCGGCTGACGAGAGTCCGCGACGAAACGACGAACTGGGCGCACTTGCGACGCCACGGGAGCGTCGGATGCTGGTCTTGCTTAACATCGTAATCTGTGTGCGGACAGATCCGCATACAGCATCACATAGATGCAAGGAGGCATCTGACAAAGATTAAACGCGAACGTGCTGAATCGGGGATGAGATATCGAATGGATTGAAAAGGCCAGTCCCGACTACTGCAGGGTGTTGCGCGCGGCTCGATACCGTACCGGGCGACAGCCACAGTCTGGGACTCGGGCCCTCGCATGGTACTGGCACCGTCTACTCGGGCCGGCGTCGGATAACTATGTTACTCTCCGTCGTCTGACCCCGTTACTCGTCGTCGCTTCCGGTCACAGTCCCCAGAATCGTCGTCTCGGCGTCGAAATACGTCGGCGCGTCGGTGTCGATTTCGAACTCCAGAACCGTCTCAAGGCCACCGGACCCCTCAGCAAGTTGTTCGGCGAGATCGGCGTATCCCTCAGCCAGTGTTCGGTACGCGTCAATCTCGGCTTGTTTGGCCTGCGCTCGCTCCTGCTTGGCCTCGATATCCGCGACGGTCACTTCCGCATCCGTGTCGGGCTGGTCGGGACGCTCAGTCAACGCAGCGCGGGCGTCGGCAGTGTCCTGTTCGACCTCTTCGAGCAAATCGGAGAGTTCCGTACTGAGCCGCTCCAGGTGGCCCGCGAGAATCCCGGCCTGGGTTCGACAGTACTCGGCGAGTTCTGCCCGGGAGATATCGCCTGTGTCGTCGCTCATTGCACACGGTACAATTCCTGTGCGAAAATCGGTTTCGGTGAAAGCAGCGGGCCGGATTACTCCTCTTCCTCTTCGCCCAGACTCTGTGACGGACCACCCGAGAAGACGAACTCGTGTTCGGCCTCGGTTTCGAAGCGGTTCAGGATGTCACCGAGTGGCTTCGCGTAGCGTTTGAGCTGTTCGGCACGCGAAGACACCTCGTTGAGCTCCGCTGCCTGCTCTTCGGCCGCTCCAGCCACGGTCTGGGTTTCGGCCATCATCTGGTCGCTCGTTTCGGCGGCCGACTGGAGCGTGGTGGCCACCGTCCGGAACCGCTCGAGCGAGTCGCCCAGGTCGACGTCCGGATTGTTCGCTTCCAGTTCTTCGAGAGTGTCGACGAGTGTGTCGAGTTCCTCTGAGATGGACGCGAGGCGGTCCTTCTGGTCGTAGGCGTCGTCGGAGATCTTCTGCGTCGATTCGGCGACCTGCTCGGACGCATCCCGGACGGACTCCGCACTGGAGAGGACGACGGAACCGGATTCCGCGACTTCGTCAGCGAAGCTGTTGAGTTGGCCGATGGTCTTCTCGAGTTCGTCGACCATGCCGTTGAACTCGCTGGCAATGCGGTCCATCGACTCGTTCTCGCCGTCGGTCGCCATCCGCTCGGTGAGATTCCCAGCGGCCGTCTCCTCCATCACGTCGGAGAACTCTTCGGCCTTCTTCTGGAGGTACTTATTGACTTCGAGGGCTTCGGCCCGGGAGACCTCTGCCTCCTTCTGGGCGCGTTCGGCCTCGTTGATCTGCTCTTTGAGCGCGTCGCGCATGTCAGCGAATCCGCTGTACAGGCGACCGATGTTGTCGATGCGGCTGGTGGAGATATCGACGTCGAGGTTCCCTTGCCGCATCTGGTCAGTTTTCCGGGTCAGTCGGTCGATCGATGTCGCCGTGTTGTACCCGAGTATCGCACCGACGCCCGCGATGAGCAACACCATCAATGCTGTGCCGATGAGTCCGTACTGCTGGACGTTCTGGACGAACCCGAACACAGCGGAGTTGGGCGCGTGCACGAGAACGACCCAGTCAGTCCCCTGAATCGGCGCATAGCCGACAGTGTAGCGCTCACTAAGCACGTCGGTCCCCGGCATGCTATCGTCAACACCGGACTGCTGGTCCGACGAGCGGAGGTCGTTTGCCGCGTCGATTGGTTCGGTGGCACGGGTGTCCGCACTGTATGGCTGCAGCATGCTCTCGCCGACGCCGCGGCTCCCGTCTCTGGGCTCGTCGATCATGACGACCGCCGAACCGTTGACGACCTGCGTGAATCCGCCTTCGGCCCTGTTACTCCCCTGGAACGAGTTCGCAATCTCGTCGAGCGAGTACTCGATGAGGATATACCGGTTCTGTGAGGCATCGACGGGACTGCCGAAGCCGACGACCGGGCCGGAGTTCGTCTGGTACACGTCGGAGACGACAACGTCGCTTGCGGTTTCAAAGTTCGCCTCGGTGAGCCACGCCCTGTTCGTCGAATCGAGCGGTGAGGTGGTCAACACTTCCGAGTTTGACGTGCTCGCGACGACCTCCGACTGGCCGACACCACGCTCGACAAGATGGATATCGGAGGCGTCTGCGGACAAGGAGGCTTTTCGATTGTTGAGTTCTATCGCGATATCGTCGGTATCGCTACTGGCCCAGACGTCGTCGGAAGAGACGAACTGTGTCGATAACCTGTTCCGGTCGACCCACTGTGACAGGATGTTTGCCTCCTGTGCCGCGGCGTTTTCGTAATCACTCAACACCTGTTGTTCAGTGTAGTCCCTGACTTGCTCTGTCGCGGCAAGGCCGACAAGCCCGACCGAAAGCGCCATGATAAACAGGACGATACCGAACTTCAGTGCGAAGTTCCGTCGGATGAAATCCGGGACGACCGTGGCCAGAATCCCGCCGGACGCGTTCGAGTCGATATCTGTACTGTCTGTTGTCTGTGTGTCGTCTATGCTCATCGTTAGCTCTCTCCAAGCGAGCAGTTGGCCGCTGGACCGCTGTCGCACGCGTACTGTACGTCTGCTGGCCCCCCGGTGAGGCCGTAATAGGTACCGTAGGAGTGCTGTACCTCCGGCTTCCCTCTGACAACCGGTACTCGTCGCATCGCCTGGTGGTCACAGGACCGGAGCGTCTGTGGTCCGAGACCGGCGTCGTACTCGTGTCCCTCGAGTTCTCCGATAACCTCTCTCGGGTCGAACGTTCCCGCACGCTCGACGGCACTGGCGTACTGAAGGGTCTGCGTATATGCGATATGGGCTGGACCCGACGGAGGGACCGATTTGGAAGACCCTGTCGTACTGCTGTACTCCTCCCGGAACGCCTCCCGGAAGGCATCAGAGAGCGGTGAGTTGATCGCCGGACTCCAGGCGACGGTTCCGATAACGCCGTCAATCGCATCACCCGCTGTCTGGGCGATTTCGAGTGAAGCCAGGGGAAGGACGATACCTGCCTCCGGGAACTCCTCCCGGAACGCTCTGAGGGCGTTCACTGCATCGAGACCACGGAGACCGAGCACAATGACGTCGAAGTCGACCGACTCGATATCCGCTGCGTACTGGGAGTAGTCGCTCGTTCCGGCCTGTGCATTGTATTCCCAGACGGGCGACCAGCCCAGTTCCCCGAGAGCGATGTCCATATCCTCTCGAAGGGTTTCGCCCCAGTCGCTCTTTTCAAAGAACTTCGCGTAGTTGACGTCCTCTCCGTACTCCTCACGGAGAACCGGAGCCAGCGCCTCAGCCGTCATATGGCTGTTGAACATCTCGCGAAACGAGTACCGGTTACAGTCCGCACCCGTAAGCGAGTTCGCGTGGGACATCGTGGCCATGTAGACGACCTGGTTCTGGGCAGCGACCTCCTGATTGGCCACTCCAGAATTGCTGGACGTGCCGCCGGCGAGCATGATGACCTCCTCGCTGTCGACGAGACGCTGTGCGTTACTTCGGGCAGTGTCTGAACTGCCCCCGGTGTCTTCGACAGCGAATTCGACATCCTTGTCGAGCAGTCCGTCACCGTCCAAGGGCGACTCGTAATCCTCGCTCGTTACCCACCCGCCACCGGTATTAATGTGTTTGACTGCGAGTTCGAACCCTCGCAGTTCCTGTTGACCGGCCGGCGAGTACGTACCAGAGGAGGCGACGTTAAAGCCGAACGTCACCGAATCCCCGGACACCGGATAGTTTCCGATCGGAGCGGGAGTCGGTGTCCCCCCACTGTCAGTTACACCCTCGCTGCCACCACAACCCGCAAGCCCGACCAACCCGGACGCGCCGATTGAGCGTAGTAAGTTCCGCCTAAAGACGGATTTTTTACCACCGTTTCTCCCTGGATCCATACTGGCAATTGTAATTACTATCGCACATAAACTTTTGGAGAGGACTAAAGCTGCCAATAATCAATGGCCTAGCCTACGAAGATACTTCCTGCATCTCAGTAGGAAGATATTAACAGATCCGTCAGGCGACTGGTTCTCCGGGATTTATACATACCCAGCGTGGAACGTCGGATATGACGGATTTAGTTACGTTCGGTGAGACGATGTTGCGGCTATCGCCGCCCGACGACGAGCGACTGGAAACGGCGGACCAGTACGCCGTCCGGGCAGCTGGCGCGGAGTCAAACGTCGCCGTCGCCGCACAGCGGCTCGGACTCGACGCGGTGTGGGCCTCGAAACTCCCGGATTCACCGGTCGGTCGCCGGGTCACCGGTGAGCTCAAACACCACGGCGTGTCGGTCGACGTCGCCTGGGACGAATCGGACAGCGCCCGACAGGGAACCTACTACCTCGAACAGGGCAGTCCTCCGCGAGGCAACGAGGTGATATACGACCGCCAGAACGCCAGTGTCACGACCGCCACACCGGCGGAGCTTCCCACGGATACCATCGCAGACGCTGCGGGATTCCACACTTCGGGTATCACACCGGCGCTCTCTGAGACACTCGAATCGACCACTGCTGACCTCCTCTCGCTCGCACAGGACGCGGACACGACCACGAGCCTCGACCTGAACTACCGCTCGAAGCTCTGGACACCGGCGGAAGCCCGCTCGGTTCTGACCGAATTGTTCCCGGCCGTCGATGTCCTCGTGGTCGCCGAGCGCGATGCGAACGTCGTGCTGGACCGGACCGGTGACGCAGAAACGATTGCTCGGGATCTCGCCGCAGAGTACGGGTTCGAAGCGACAGTGATCACCCGCGGCAGCGACGGCGCGCTCGCGCTTGCTGACGGGACCGTAACAGAGCAACCGACTTTCGAGTCGACCGACGCGCATCCGGTCGGGACCGGCGACTCCTTTGTCGGCGGCTTCCTCTCGCAGTACCTCTCCGGTGGCACCGTCGCAGACGGACTCGCCTGGGGTGCCGCGACGGCCGCACTCAAGCGGACGATTCCGGGTGATATCGCCGTCGTTTCGCCCGATGAAATCCGCTCGATTCTCAGCGGCGACACGGAAGCGATTTCACGATAGTTACGGCGTCCAGCAAGCTTCTTATCCCCTCGCTGGGAACGGCAGAGTATGATTAACTATGAACGCTGTAAATTGCGGATCACCGGACACGGAGGCTATGATGCGTAGCGCCAAGATCGTCTGCACCCTCGGTCCGGCATCGGACTCGGTCGACGATATCGCGTCGCTCGCCAAGGCAGGAATGTCTGTTGCCAGACTGAACGCGAGCCACGGCTCGCCGGAACACCGTCGAGAGATGATCGACCGCATCCGGACGGTAGACGAGGCAGTCGAGGAGCCGGTCGCGGCGATGCTCGACATGCCGGGGCCGGAGGTCCGGACCGCGGAGATCGACACGCCGATCCAACTCACGGAAGGATCCACGATTCGGTACGTCGTCGGCGACGACGCGACGCCGGAAGAAGTCGGCCTCTCGCAGTCGATCGCGTCGGTCGAACCGGGCGACCGGGTGTTGCTCGACGACGGCCGCATCGAGACGACCGTCGAGCGCGTCGAGGGCGAAACAGTGTTCGCGACCGTCGAGAACGGCGGCGAACTGGCCGCCCGCAAGGGCGTCAACGTCCCCGGCGTCGAACTCGGCCTGCCGACGATTACGGAAAACGACGAGCAGGAACTCGACGTGGCCGCCGAGAAGGAACCCGACTTCGTGGCCGCGTCGTTCGTCCGTGACGGCGAGGACATCTACGAGATCAACCAGGCACTGGAGGAGCGCGGCGTCGACATCCCGGTCATCGCCAAGATCGAACGGGCCGGGGCCGTCGAGAACCTCGATTCGATCATCGACGAGGCGTACGGTGTGATGGTCGCCCGCGGCGACCTCGGCGTCGAGTGCCCACTGGAGGACGTGCCGATCATCCAGAAGCGCATCATCCGCCGGTGTCACGAGGCCGGCGTCCCGGTCATCACGGCGACGGAGATGCTAGACTCGATGGTCCACTCCCGACGACCGACCCGCGCGGAAGCCTCTGACGTGGCAAACGCCGTCCTGGACGGCACTGACGCGGTGATGCTCTCCGGCGAGACCGCGATCGGTGACCACCCGGCCCGTGTCGTCGAGACGATGGACCGAATTATCCGCGACGTGGAATCCAGCGAGGAGTACGCCGAGTCCCGCGAACAGCGCGTGCCAAACGCCGGCGATACCCGGACGGACGCACTCGCGCGCTCCGGGCGGTTCCTCGCCCGCGACATCGGGGCGTCGGCGATTGTCGCCGCGTCCGAATCCGGCTACACCGCTCTGAAATCGGCGAAGTACCGGCCGTCGATTCCCATCGTCGCGTCGACGCCGAGCGAGCGCGTCCGCCGGAAGCTCGCGCTCTCGTGGGGTATCACGCCGGTCACGACCGAATACACCACCGAAGGGGCCGATGCGATCATCCAGACCGCGGTCCAGTCGGCTCTCGACACCGAGGCCGCCGAAAGCGGCGACACGGTCGTCGTGCTCTCCGGGATGATGACCGAACTGGACGGGATGAACACGGCGAACATGCTCAAAGTCCACGTCGCGGCCGAAACAGTCGCCAGCGGTCGGTCCATCGTCGACGGGCTGGTGACCGGCCCCGTTCACCGGATTTCCACGGCCCCGCCCCGCGAATCACCGGGCGATCTCTCGAACGTCCCCGACGGGGCGATACTGGCGGTACCGGAAGGGTTCGACGGCGAGTTCGTCGGCGACACGAGCCGCATCGGGGGCATCATCGACGCTCACGAGGGCGTCACGAGCTACGCGGCCATCGTCGCCCGCGAGCTTTCGATCCCGATGATCTCGAACGCGGACCTGCCTGACGCTGTCTCCGACGGATCAACCGTCACACTGGATTCGGAGCGCGGTGTCGTCTACGAGGAGGCTGTCGGGCGGGAAGACATCTCCGGCGCGGAGCGAGACTACTGATCGCAGTAGAATCTGTGTAGTTAAGTATCGGTGGGGCAACCCTTCGACCAGCATGGGCGCTTACGCAGGGGTCGACCTCGGAGCGACACATATTCGCGCTGTTATCGGTGACGAGACGGGTTCGATAGTCGCGTCACACAAAACTGAGACACCGCGTGGACCGGCAGGTATCGCGGTCACGGAGGCGGTCCTCGACGCGATCCGGCAGGCCTGTGACGCTGCCGACATCGCACCGACAGACGTGGTTGCCGCCGGTATCGGTTCCTTCGGTCCGATGGATCTGGCAGAAGGCGTCGTCGAGAACCCCGCGAACCTCCCCGATACCATCGACCGGATTCCGCTGACCGGCCCGGTCGAAAATCTCATCGGCAGCGAGCGGGTGTCGCTTCACAACGACGCCAACGCCGGCGTCATCGGCGAGCGGTTCTACTCGGACCGGAGCCCCGATGACATGGTGTATCTCACAATCTCCTCCGGGGTCGGCGCGGGGGTCGCCGTCGACGGGAACATCCTGTCGGGCTGGGACGGCAACGCTGGGGAGGTCGGCCACCTGACCATCGACCCGCACGGGTTCATGACCTGTGGCTGTGGGCACGACGGCCACTGGGAGGCGTACTGCTCGGGCGAGAACATCCCGCGGTACGCCACACAACTGCATCGAGAAGACCCCGTCGAGACGGCACTTCCCATCGAGACTGAGGAGTTTTCGGCGGCGGATATCTTCGAATACGCTGGGGAAGACGAGTTCGCGTCCCACGTCCTCGACCAGATCTGTCACTGGAACGCGATCGGCGTCGCAAACATCGTTCACGCGTACGCGCCCCTCGTCGTCTACGTCGGCGGGGCCGTTGCGCTCAACAACCCCGAGCAGGTGTTAGACCCGATCCGGGACCGACTCGACGACATGGTGATGTCGAACATTCCGGATATCCAGTTGACGCAGTTCGGCGACGACGTCGTGGTTCGCGGCGCACTGGCGTCGGCGCTGACCGGTGGTACGGGCGATCCGTCACAGCGCGTTTGAAAAGCGTCGAACTGCCCGCGAACCCTTGGACTACTGTTGCAGGTCGTACAGCCGCCGGAAGGCCGTCGGCGGGAACCGCGGTTCGACACGGCTCGGCGGGCGGCCCTGGCCGTTGGTGGTCGTCGCCTCGACCCGGTCGACGACGCCGGACTCTGCCATTTCGTAGAGGAACCGTTTGACGGTCCCGGCCGAGAGATCGACTGATTGGGCGGACGCAATCGCCTTCGTCGTCGCCGTTACCGAGGAGCGTTCGCTCTCTTCCAGGTCGATGAGTTCCCTGAGGACGGTCTGTCGGTTCTTTGGCAGAGAGAGGACGATGCCCAACGAGATACAGGGCACGGGCACTTCGGCGATAGCCGCGTCGACGTTGGCCTGCGTGATGCGGTCCTGGCCTCGTTCCTCGGCCAGCTCTGCCGCGATAAACAGCGCGGCGAGGGCGTCGTGGGCGTTTCCGTCCGCCCAGTCGGCGATCTGTCTCGCCAGACTGTGGTCGAGTCCTTGCTGGGCCAGCCCGTTCGAGGTCCTGGTCATCAACACGTCGACGAGCATCTGCCGCTGGTAGCGGTCGATGCTGATCGATTCGGCGGTGTACCGCGTCAGCTCGGTCGTCGACGGGTCGTCACGACCGATAGCGATCCAGCTGACGTTGCTCGGTAAGCCGGCAAACAGGTCAACGAGGGCCGGAGCTTGGATGCTCTCCGGTTCGCCGATGTGGTCGACTGCGATGACGATGCCCGTGCGCTGCTCTCGAACCAGTTCGTGGAGGCGAGACCTGAGCGTCTCCGTCCCGATCCCGTGTTCCGGCACCGATTCGTCGACGAGCGAGTCCAGAACAGCGTGGTAAAACGCGAACTCGCTTGCGGTCTCTCGGGCGTTCACGTAGACGAACGACGGAGAGGTCGGCGGCTGTGCACGGGTCGTCGTGTGGATGATCGCCTGTTGTTCTGTCGGGAGCTGTTCTAAATTGGCGAAAAGCGCCGTGATAACTGCGGACTTCCCTGAACCGTGGGGGCCGTACACGTACGCGTTCGGCGGTAGCTGGCCATCGAACACCGGATCGAGGTGGTCGAGGAGCCGTTCGAGGACCGGACCGCGGTCGGCCGGCTCCTCTATGTGGACGACCGGTGAGATGGCCTCGTAATCCTGAATGAGCCGTGGCTCACCGTTCCGGCGTTGTCGACGCTTGATTCTCGCTTCAATATCCATCGTTCGGAGAGATATGTGTACTAGCGTGTGGATGGTAAATATAGAGGTGCCGCTTTAGACGAGCCCCAGCGCAGGGACCCAGGAGGTGCCGTCGAAGACGCCCGCGATCGCCAGGATCACGACAGTCAGCGTCCCGACGACGATAGCAGCTGCGGGCGGGTCGAAGTGGGTGTCCGAGTGCGCGTAGAAGACGCGCTGGATGACCTCGCCGGCGAGGGCGCCGTAGGCACCGAACACACCAGCGACGATGATGGCGATGACAGCGGCCATCGTCCCGGTTTCGGGCGTCCCGCCGAAGACGGCCAGCGCGGCCGTACTCGCGGGCAGGGTCATGTGGTGGGTGACCGGGATCTTCTCGACGCCGAGGTTCAGGAACGTCAGGCTCGCGGCGGAGATGCCGAATCCGAGGAACGGGCTGCCGGTCTGGATGGCGATCCACCCGCCGAGCAGGCCGGCGACGAGGCCGATCATCGCAACGTTGGCCCACTTGTACTGGTGGGGGAGCCACGGCTCGACGGCCAGGCGGTACGATTCGGCGGTTCCACCGTCAGTTGCCGCCTCGGCGCTGCCGCCGTCCGTGGCCATGCGTTTCTCGCCGCTCTCGAACGGCGACATGTCGAGGATGTTCCGACTGCCAGCGCCGATGAGCGGGTAGCCGAACACGATGCGGTGGGCGACGGCCGACAGGACGACACCCATCGCGATCGGGTCCCACGGGAGCGCGAGCCCCCCGGACACCTGACGGACGACCATCCCGAAGATACCGAACAGGCCACCGACGGCCAGGATGTCCGGGCGGGTGCCCAGCGCGTAGGCGATGTCCTTCGCGGGGTGGTAGTCGCCGTCGTCCGGCTCGTACATCCCGTCACTCTTGGCGGCGTACGCGGCCGCCGCAGCACCGCCAGCGAAGGAGATGTGCGGACCGAAGACGGGACCGAACGCAATCGCACCGGTCACGCCGGTCGCGATGCCGTTAGCACCGAGCTCACCGAGCTCTCCCACGAGGCTGCCACGGAGAATCGCCACGGCCTGACCGGCGATGACCATGAACCCAGTGAAACAGAACGCCGGGAGCGCACCGACTGCTGCGCCGAACGCACCGCCCGCGAAGGCGGCGATTATCAGCAACAGCAGGTCCGGGACGTTCATCCCGAAGACTGGAATCTGAAGGAGCAAACTCTCTATCATGGGTTATTCCTCCTGTGCCCAGTCGCGGGAACGGTCGACGGCGTCGTCCCAGCGGGAGTACATCTTGTCTGCCTTCTCGGCATCCATCTCCGGTGAGAACTCCTCGTCGACCTGCCAGTTGTCGCGGAGCTCGTCGACGGTGTCCCAGTACCCGACGGCGAGACCGGCCGCATAGGCCGACCCCAGCGCGGTGGTCTCGTCGACCTGTGGTCGAGCGATGTCGGTCTGGATGATGTCCGACTGGAGCTGACAGAGGAAGTTGTTCTTGACTGCACCACCGTCGACTCGCAGCGTCGTCATCTCGACACCGGAGTCTTCCTCCATCGCCTCCGCGAGGTCGCGGGTCTGGTACGCGATGGATTCCAGGGTCGCACGCACGATATGCTCTTTTCGCGTTCCGCGAGTCATCCCGACAATCGTCCCGCGAGCGCGGCCGTCCCAGTGCGGAGCGCCGAGACCCGTGAAGGCCGGCACCATGTAGACACCGTCCGTGGAGTCCACGGAGCGGGCTAGCTCCGCCGTCTGTGCGGCGTTGTTGATGAGGTCGACGTCTTCGAGCCATTCGATAGCTGCGCCGGCGATGAAGATGGAGCCTTCCAGCGCGTACTGGACGGGTTCGCCGGACATCTGGAAGCCGACGGTCGTCAGCAGGCCGTTATCGGAGGCGACTGCCTCGGAACCGGTGTTCATCAGGTAGAACGCGCCGGTCCCGTAGGTGTTCTTCGCGTCGCCCTTGTCGAAGCAGGTCTGGCCGAACAGCGCGGCCTGCTGGTCACCCAGCGCGCCCGCAACGGGGACCTCCTCGCCGAGGAAGCCGTCCGCCTCGGTGTGACCGTACAGGCTCTCGTCGGAGGACGGGCGGACCTCCGGAACCATGGATTCGGGGACGCCGAACTCCTCGAGGAGTTCATCGTCCCACTCCATGTCGTGGATGTTGTACAGCATCGTCCGCGAGGCGTTCGAGACGTCCGTGATGTGGTTGCCGGTGAGCTTGTAGATGAGCCACGCGTCGATGGTCCCCATCAGGAGTTCGCCGTCTTCGGCCCGGTCGCGGACGTCAGCACCGCGGGAACTCTGCATCTTGAGCGGCTCGGCGTTGTCGAGAATCCACTCGGTCTTGGTCGCCGAGAAGTACGCGTCACACTCCAGCCCGGTCTTGCCGCGGATCCACTCGACTTTGTCCTCTTCCTGGATCTCCTCGACGCGGTCGGTGGTTCGGCGATCCTGCCAGACCAGCGCGTTGTGGACCGGTTTGCCGGTCTCCTTGTCCCAGACAATCGTCGTCTCACGCTGATTCGTGATGCCGAGCGCTTCCAACTGTTCGGCACCGACGCCTGCGTCGGCGAGCCCCTGCGTGACGACTTCCTGCGTGTTTTCCCAGATTTCGACGGGGTCGTGTTCGACCCAGCCGGGCTCCGGATAGATCTGTTCGTGTTTCTCGTAAGCGTTCGCAACGACCTGGCCGCTGTGGTCGAATACCATGAAGCGGGTGCCGGTCGTTCCCTGGTCGATCGCGCCAACGTATGTGTCTGCCATTGTTGTGTTCTCCGTGGTGGGGTAGCTTGTTTATGAAAGCTACCACCTTGCCAGTAAACAACATAGTGAACCATTATAAAGATTACTAATGGTGATGTTTAGCTAGTAAAGAAGGGGCGGAACGGCGTTACCGGCTAGAATCGTACCGTTCGAGCTGTTTTCCGACCTGTGCGTCGAGTCGTCCGAGCGTTGACGGGACCGAGTCGGGTCCGTCCATACTGTCGACGGCGTCTTCGATGATCGTTCGCACCGTATCGAACGGACCGATCTGCGCGCCCCGCGTCGCTGTGGTGTCGCGTGTCTCCATGAGCTGGTCGAATGCCGTTCTGTAGTGCGGGTTCTGTTCGAACCAGTTCGCCGACCGGAGCTGTGGAATCGCATCGGCGTGAACTGGGAAGTACCCGGTTTCCTGATGCCACCGGCGCTGTTGGGCCGGTTCGGTGAGCCAGGTGAGAAATTCGCCGACAGCGTCGTGAACGGCGTCAGAGACTGCATCGCCGACCCAGAGCGACGCGCCGCCGACGAGCACGCCAGTCCGGTCGTCGAGCACGGGGAACCGGCCGGTGCCGACATCGAAGTCAGCGCCGCTTTCGATGGTGTTGAGTGACGACGTTGAGCCGATCAGCATCGCGGCGTTCCCTTCGGCAAAGTGGGTCCGAGCCGCGCCTCTGGCTTCGATGCCGGGATCGTGGTACAGGCCGTCCGCTTCGAGACTCTGCCACCACTCGAACAGGTCGTGGGCGAACGCCCCGTCGAGATAGCTCTCTGTCGGCGACCCGGACCGCCCGTTGTTCTGGTCCACGAGGAGCTGATCAGCCTCGGCAAACCACTGCTCGACGAACCACGAGTAGTTCGCGAACGTGATACCGGTATCCACGCCACTCCCGTCGACGAGCTTTTCAGCCGCGCTCCGAACGTCAGCGAGGGTTTCCGGCGGCGAATCGGGGTCGATCCCCGCCTGTCTGAACGCGTCGCGGTTGTAGGCCATCACCGGGTTCGACGCGTTGAACGGCAGCGAGTGGAGCGTCCCGTCGAAGCGGTAGTAGTTCGTCACCGGGTCGAGCAGCGAGTCGATGTGGGCTGTCGGGAGGAGTTCCTCGACGGGCCTAAAGTACCCACTGTCGCGCGCACGCGTGGTCCCGATCTCGAATATCTGTGCGATAGCGGGCGGGTCGTCGTTTTCGGCGGCGTTCAGCGTTGCATCGAGGGTCCCGCGGTAGCTCCCTTTCGACCGCAGTGCGAGACTGATACCGTCGGTCTGTGATTCGAACTCCCGGACGAGTTCTTCCAGCAGTAGCGCCTTCTCGCCGCCCATCGCGTGCCAGAACTCGACGACGGTTCCATCCCTGTCAGCCGTCGCACCGGTCGCGAGTTCGAAGGCATCGAGTGACGCCTCCAGCGATTCGGCCCGCTCGGTGAGCGTCGAGACCCGTGTCGAGACCTCCGCGAGTTCCGTCGTCTGGTCCGCTGCGGCGTCGGCGGCGACAGCCGCCTCCTCTGCCGTCCGGGCGCTTATTCCCTCGACATCGTCGACCATCGAAACGACTTCCTGTGTGGAGTCGGCCTGCGTATCCGTTGCCCCGTCGATTTCCTGCACGCTCGTATCGACTTCCTCGACCATCGAGACGACGGAATCCAGTTCATCGAGCGCGCTAGCGACCGACGAGCGGGTGTCCTCGACACTCTCTCGGGTGTCGTACATCTCCGCAACCGTCGCGTCGGCCTGTTCGTGAACCTCCTCAATGGTGGCTGCAATCTCGTCAGTCGCTTCCTTCGTCTCGGTTGCGAGCGATTTGACCTCCTCGGCGACGACGGCGAACCCGTCACCGGATTCGCCCGCTCGGGCCGCTTCGATGTTGGCGTTGAGCGCCAGCATGTTCGTCTGGTCCGCGACATCCGTGATGAAACCCACAATCTCCTCGATATCCGCCAGCAGGTCGTTCAGTTGCTCGACCTTGTCGACGGTCGCTTCGGCGTTGTCGGTCAGCCGGTCGAGCGTCGTCATCGCCGAAGACGCCGATTCCAGTGCGGATTTGCCACGGGCACTCGCTTCGCTGGACGTGTCCGCGACCTCGTTTGCGGCGCTCGCTATCTCCTCGATCGTCGCCGAGAGGTTCCGCATCTCGTCGGAGATCGACTGTATCTGATCCCGTTGCTCGTCCGAACCGGTCGAAATCTCCCCGACAGCGCCGCTCACGTCCCGGCTTGCGGACTTGACCGAACCGAGACGGGTATCTACCTGTTCCGTCGCGGCGGTCACCTGTTCGCTGAACGACGCCATCCGGTCGACGGTGTCGGTCCACTCCCGAAGCAGTTCGTCGTAGGCGTCGTACAGCGGTTCAGCCGCCTCAGCCGGCGGTTGCCCCGGTTTCGAAGTGAGGTCGCCGCCGGCGTTTGCCCTGGCAACAGTGGTGAGACGGTCCACAGCAATTTCGAGCGCGCGACGCTCCGCCCGTTCCTGTTCGAGTTCCGCCGCCAGTTGCTCACACTGAGCTTTCAGTTCCGCTCGTTCGGGCTCGTCCTCCGACCGACTGGCAGCGGGGCCTTCCTGGCGGTCTGCTCCCGATGGTGTTTCACTTTCCGGCTCGTTTCTGTCCCGCCCCTCTGTGACGCCACCGTCGGTGTGTCCCCTGTCGGACCGGTCGTCTTCCGAATCAAGTGGGTTCCATTTACTCATTGTCGCTCCCGTTGACCGAACGGCCAACACGTTCTCTGGAAGAATCAACTATCAAAATATATAATAGTTACTGTTAGACCGGCAGCAGGAATAATTATTGTTTGTGGACGGAATTCATGTCACAACAGAGTTCCGCGAACCGTATTCATTAGATATGGGAACTTATACCCCGAAAAGAATCAATTTTGTAAAACCCATAATCCGACTGTTCAATGAGAGATAATATGTCCCTCGTTCACAATTGTCAGCAGGAGTTGCCGGTATTCCTCATGATTACATAGAAAATTTACTACCCAAGCACCATCAACGGTAAAGTGAAGTGTATGCGCTCCAAACCCACGGAAAGATAGATGGGACCGACACCACACATCGCCGTCATCGGTGGCGGCTCGACTGGGGCGGGCATCGCGCGGGACCTCGCGATGCGCGGGCTCGACGTGACCCTCGTAGAACAGGGGAATCTGACCCACGGGACCACCGGTCGGATGCACGGACTGCTCCACAGCGGGGGGCGATACGCCGTTTCGGACCAGGCCAGTGCGACCGAGTGTATCGAGGAGAACCGCGTCCTCCGAGACATCGCCAGCCACTGCGTCGAAATGACCGGTGGCCTGTTCGTCAAGCGACCGGAGGACTCCGAGGAGTACTTCCAGCAGAAGCTCAGCGGCTGTGAGGAGTGCGGTATCCCCGCCGAAGTCGTCTCGGGCGAGGAGGCCCGCGCGATGGAGCCACACCTGGCGAAAGACATCGACAAGGCGATCAGCGTTCCCGACGGGGCCATCGACCCGTTCCGGCTCGTGGTCGCCAACGCCGCGAGCGCACAAGAACACGGCGCACGCATCGAGACACACTCCAAAGTGACGGACCTCCTCGTCGAGAGCGGCGAGGTCGTCGGTATCGAGGTCGAACACGACTCCGGCCCCGGGAAGCGCGTCCACGGCACGGAGGGCGGGACCGAGCAGATCCGGGCGGATTACGTCGTGAACGCGACGGGGGCCTGGGCCGGCCGCATCGGCGATATGGCCGGCCTTGACATCGAGGTCCGCCCCTCCAAGGGCGTCATGACCATCATGAACATCCGTCAGGTCGACACCGTCATCAACCGCTGTCGGCCGAAAGGCGACGCGGACATCGTCGTGCCCCACGAGACGACCGCGATCTTGGGCACGACCGACGAGGAGGTCGAGGACCCCGAGGACTACCCCGAGGAGCAGTGGGAAGTCGACATGATGATCGACACGCTCTCGGAGCTGATTCCGATGCTCGAAGACGCCCGGACCATCCGCTCGTTCTGGGGCGTCCGCCCGCTGTACGAACCGCCCGACGTCGGCAGCGACGACCCGACGGACATCACGCGGGACTTCTTCCTGCTCGATCACGACGAGCGCGACGACCTGCCCGGCATGACCAGCATCGTCGGCGGGAAGTTCACCACCTACCGGATGATGGGCGAACAGATCGCCGACCACGTCTGCGGGAAGTTCGGCATCGACGCCGACTGCCGGACCGCCGACGTGCCACTCCCCGGCAGTGAGGACTTCTCCGTGCTCCGGGACTACATGGACGAGTTCGGGCTTCGCTCGCCGATCGGTCGCCGGAGTGTCGAACGGCTCGGCTCCCGGGCCGACGAGGTGCTCAAGACCGACGGGCCGAACCCGACGGTCTGTGAGTGCGAGGGCGTCACCCGGGCCGAGATTCACGACGCCATCGAGGGGTCCGGCTCGGACCTCAACGCCGTCCGTATCCGCACTCGCGCGTCGATGGGGAACTGTCAGGGCGGCTTCTGCTGTCACCGGATGGCGAGCGAACTCCACTCGGAGTACGACGAGCCGGTCGTCCGCGAGGCCTGGGACGAACTGCTCCAGGAACGCTGGAAGGGCCAGCGACACGCCCTCTGGGGCGAACAGCTCTCCCAGGCGGCACTGAACTACGCACTGCATGCCACCACGCAGAACCGGGATCAGGACCCGGCGGACGGCGAGCCGGTCGATTTCTCGGCGTTCGATTCGGGCCGCGGGCAAACGGGCGGCAGCGTCGACAGCGCGGACGTAGCCGCAGACGGAGGGACGGATGGCTATTGAGTCGGAGGTGCTCGTCATCGGCGGCGGCCTCGGAGGACTGACCAGCGCGCTGGCGGCCGCCCGCGAGGGTGCCGACGTGCGATTGGTCTCTTACAAGCAGAGCACGCTCCGGCAGGCGTCGGGTCTGGTGGACGTGCTCGGCTACACACCGGACGGAGACGGGCCGCTAACCGACCCGTACGAGGCGATTCCGTCTTTGCCGGAGGACCATCCGTACCGGAAAGTCGGCGTCGGGACGGTCCGGGACGCACTGTCGCTGTTTGACGACGCTGTCCCGACTTACGAGGGCGAACACACGGACACGAACGCGCTGCTCCCGACCCACGGCGGGAGTATCAAACCGACCGCCCGCTACCCGGCCGGGGCCAGCGCCGGCCTCGCCAGCGACACCCGGGACACGCTGCTGGTCGGCATCGAGGAGATGGTCGATTTCGACGCCCCGCACGTCGCTGCCCATCTCGACGCGACGGGCGTCCCGTTCGACGTCCGCGGCGAGACGATCCGGTTCCCGGGCGACCTGCGTGCGGACGCGAAGGTCACGCGGTACGCCAAACTGCTCGATACCAACAGCGAGGTGGCGGTTCGCGGACGCATGGTCCCAGCCCGCGAGGCGCTTGCCCAGCGCGTGAACCCGCTGCTCGAAGACGAACAACGGGTCGGCTTCCCGGCGATTCTCGGCGACGACAACCCCGGCGCGATCCGTGACGCGCTACGCGACCACCTCGGCGTCGACGTGTTCGAGGTCCCGATGGGGCCGCCGTCGCTGGCCGGCCTCCGCCTCGAAGACGCGTTGTTCTCGGCACTGGACGAGGCCGGAGCCAGCATCGAGACCGGAAATCCGGTTGTCGACTTCGATGGAGAGGACCGCATCGAGAAGGTGTTCATCGAGAAGAACGGCGCGAAGATACCCAACAGCGCCGACCAGTACGTCCTCGCGACCGGCGGCTTCGTCGGCAAGGGCGTCGAGTCCGACCGTGATGGGGTGTACGAACCCATCTTCGACTGTCACATCCCCCACGCCGAGGACCGCTACGACTGGTTCGAGGGCGAACTGTTCGGCGACCACGAGTTCGCCCGCTACGGCGTGGCGACCGACGACGACCTGCGCCCCCTTGACGCGAGCGAGCACAGCGAGTTCGAGAACCTGCGCGCCGCCGGCTCCGTGCTTGGCGGCTACGACTTCGCCGCCGAGAAGTCCGGCAGCGGCGTCTCGATTGCGACAGGCTACGCGGCGGGCCAGCGCGCCGCACAGGAGGCACGATGAGTGACGCTGAAACCCCACCAGACTTTGACCCGGTTGCACCGAACACAGGCGAGGAGTTCGAACCAGTAGATGTCTTCCCCGACAGCGACGACTTCGACCTCCGTCCCGGCGCGGACTCCTGTTACAAATGCTCGACCTGCGACACGAACTGTCCCGTCGCGGAGGTCGACGACGACTTCCCCGGCCCGAAGTTCCAGGGCCCCGAGCAGTGGCGGCTCAAGCAGTCCGACGACGACCACGAGATCGACGACTCGGTGATGGACTGCTCGAACTGCATGCGCTGTGACAACGCCTGCCCGTCGGGCGTCCCGCTCAGCCAGATGCACAACACCGCCCGCGGGGAGTACGTCAGCGAGCAGATGGACAAGCTCTCCGTCGAGTACATCCGCAACCGCATCCTCGCGAACTACCGCACCTCCGCGTTCTTCGCGAGCAAGGTTCCACGCCTGGCAAACTTCGCCATGAACTTCGGGCCAGCCCGCTGGGTGATGGAGAAGACGCTGGGCGTCACCAGCGAGCGCGACTTCCCCGCCTTCGCGAAACAGACCTTCCGCGATTGGTGGGCCGACCGCGGCGGTCAGGTCCAATCACGGGAGAACGCGAGAGCCGCCCGCAGGCGCCGCGGCCTCCCCGAGGACGCCGAGAAGAAAGTGGCGTACTTCCACGGCTGCTACTCCAACTACAACACGCCGGAGGTGGGCAAGGCGATGGTCCGGGTGTACGAGGAGTTCGGCTACGAGGTCGTCGCGCCCGAACAGAAGTGTTCGGGGACGCCGATGTTCGCCAACGGCATGCTCGACGACGCCCGCCGCCACGCCGAGACGAACGTCTCGTCGATGTCCGAACTCGTCGACGAAGGATACCACGCAATCGCCTCGTGTACCTCCTGTTCGATGGCGCTCCGGCAGGAGTACCCCGAACTGTTCGACATCGATGGCATCGACAAAGTGGCGGAGAACACGTTCGAAGCCGTCGAGTACCTCCGCATCCACGAGGACCTCAAAGGCGAAGTGCAGGCGGCGGACGTGGACGGCGACCTCGCTGAAGAGTTCGCCTACCACGCCCCGTGTCACTCACGGAATCAGGGGCTGGACCGCCAGGCCGTCGAACTGTTCCGCGACCTGGACGGCGTCGAAGTCGAGGACGTGGGCGACTCCTGTTCCGGCATCTCGGGGACCTACGGCTGGAAGGAAGAGAAGTACGAGAAGTCCATGGAGATCGGCGAGGAGATGTTCGAGCACATGGACCACGCCGAGGGCGAAACCGGCATGACCGAGTGTCCGACCTGCGCGATGCAGATGGAACACGGCAGCGGCTACGAGATCCGGCATCCGCTCGAACTGCTCGAAGCCGCGCTGGTGGAGTAACTGAAAAAACTCGTTTTCTGCGGTCTTAGTCCTCGCCGCGAACGAACGTGACCGGACACGGCGCGTTCAGCATGACTTCCTGTGCTGTGGAGCCGAAGACGGCCTTCCCGGTCGGCGAGCGCTTGCGGCCGCCGACGACGACGAGATCCGACTGCGTGGACTCAGCCAGGTCGACGATTTGCTCGCCGTGGTTGCCCACAGCACCGCGGACTTCCGTCGTCAGGCCAGCATCGTTGAACCGCGAGACGAGTTCCCGGACGGTTGTGTGGCGGTCGGCGACCTCGTTCGGGTCGGCCTCGCCGGTCGATTCGAATTCGAGTCTGTCGACGACGCCGTCGTACTGGTCGTCAGTGAAGACGTGTGCAACGACGACCGTCGCGCCGGCCGGGCTCGCGATATCGAGAACAGCGTTCGCGAGTTCGTCGATTCGGTCGGCATCGTTTGGGCCAACTGCAAGAAGAACAGTTTCGAGTGCCATATCGGCTACTCCAAGGGCAGAGGCCTAAATCCTTCGATAGGTACTACCTTTGTTGTAACTCGTTCCCACAACGCATCAGCCGGTGTTTTTCATTCCGGCCGCGATACCTTGGACGGTCAGCCGCAGGGTCCGGCGCTCGGTTTCGGTTCGGTGGGACTGCTTGAGCAGGCGGACCTGCAACAGGTTCAGCGGATCGACGTACGGATTCCGGCGCTCGAGGTTCTCCTGCAGCCACTCGCGCGAGAGCAGGCCGTCCTGTCCGGTGATTTCGAGGACCTTCTCGACGGTTTCCTCGTACTCCTCGACGATGCGCGGGAAGATGCGCTCGCGGAGTTCGGGGTCAGCGAGGTCGGCGTACTCCTCGGCGATTTCGAGGTCGGTGCGGGCCAGCGCCAGCGACGCGTTGTCGAGTTTCGTCCGGAAGAAGGGCCAGTTCTCGTACATCTCCTGTAAGGTCTCCATGTCGCCGCCGTTTTCGAGGTAGGCGTCCAGTCCGGTCGAGATGGAGTACCAGCCGGGGATGATACAGCGGGCCTGCGTCCAGGAGAACACCCACGGGATGGCTCGGAGGTCCTCGACGCTACGGTCCTCGCTCCGGGAGGCCGGTCGCGAACCCATGTTGAGGTTCTCGATGACGGTGATCGGCGTCGCCTGGTCGAAGAAATCGACGAAGCCGTCGGTCTCGAGCAGGTCCTGATACTCGGTGCGGGCGGCGTCGGCCGCCGTCTCCATCGCCTCCTCCCACTCGTCGGGAATCTCCTCGACCGGCTCCTCGATGGCGTTCTTGCGCGCCCGGATCTGGGCGTTGAGCATCTGTTCGAGGTTTCGCTCGGCGATGTCGTGGTTGGCGTACTTCTCGGCGATGGCCTCGCCCTGCTCGGTGAACTTGATCTGGCCGGTCACCGTCTCGTTCGGCAGGGCCAGCATGGCGTCGTTCATCGGGCCGCCGCCGCGGGAGATAGAGCCGCCGCGGCCGTGGAACAGGCGCATCTCCACGTCGTAGTCGTCGGTGATGTCCGCCAGTCGCTTCTGGTTGTTGTACAGCGACCAGTTGGCGGCGAGGAAGCCGTTCTCCTTGTTCGAGTCGGAATAGCCCAGCATGATCTCCTGGATGTTGTCCCGGGCTGCAAGCGCCTGGGAGTAGGCTTCGTTCTCGAACAGGGTGCCCATGATGCGGCGGGCTCCGGAGAGCGCGTACTCCGATTCCAGCAGCGGTACCACGTCGAACCCGCAGTAACCGGGCAGGTCGACGATGTCGACCTGGTCGGCGAGGAACAGGACTTCAAGGGCGTGGCTTGGCTCCTCACACCAGGAGATGGCGTAGGTGTCGATGGCGTCGATGCCGAACTCGTTTTGCCAGTCGGCGGCCGCGAGGAAGCGCTCGAGGACACGGGTGGCGTCCTCCGAGAGTCCCTCGGTGTCTTCCATGTCGATGACAGGGTTGTCCTGGAGGATGGCCTCGGTCAGGAACTCGACGCGCTCGTCTTCGTCCATCGCCGCGTAGTCGATGCCCTGCCGGTCGACGGCCTCGGCGATGGCGTCGGTGTGCATCTTCCGGTGGTCGCGAAGGTCGAGGCTGGCGAGGTTGAAGCCGAACGTCTCGACCTTGCGGATCAGCGGGTCGACGTGGGCCTCGGCGATTACCTCGGCGTCGTTCTCTCGGAGACTGTCGGCGATGACACGGAGGTCGGTCAGTAGTTCCTCCTCGTTCTCGTAGCCGCCCTGGCGGACGTCGCTGACCCGGATGACGGATTCACGCATCAGCCGGAGCTTCTGGCGGTAGGGTTCGTCCGGATACCGCTCCTCGGCCTCCGTGGCGATGCCGGGCAGCCTGGACTTGTGACGGTCCAGTCGTTCGTTGAACACCGCATCGGTCGCGATGTTGGAGGCGTCCTGGCTCAGCACGCCGGAAAGCTCCTTGAGTTTGTTGCGGTACAGCGGGAGCACCGTCTCGCGCTGGCGCTCCAGCGTCTCCTCAGTCACCTCGGTGGTGACGAACGGGTTGCCGTCGCGGTCGGAGCCGGCCCACGAGCGGAACTCGTAGAGGGTGTCGATATCGATGTCCTCGTCGTACACGTCTTCGATGGTGTGTTCGAGTTCGTCGTACACCTCGTCGATGACGTCGAACAGGACGTTTTCGAGGTACCACTGGACGTTCAACGCCTCGTCGGTGACCTCCGGCCGGCGGTCCCGGACCTGCGGGGTCTGCCAGAGGCTCGTCACTTCGGCATCGAGGTTGCGCTCGATGTGCTTCTGTTCGCGGTCGGTGAGCCGCCGTTCGTCGAGTCGTTCGATGTCACGGGCGACCGACCGGAGCTTCGCCTTCACCGTCTTCCGGCGGGCTTCGGTGGGGTGGGCCGTGAACGTCGGCTGGATGAGAACGTCTTCGAGTACCTGCTCGAACTCCTCCGGGTCCGCGCCGCGTTCGGCCAGGTCCCGGACGGCTTCCTCGACGCTGTCGGCCAGAACGCCTTCCTGGCTGCCCTCTCGGATTTCGCGGACCCGTTCGCGCTCCTCGGCGAGATTGATAAGTTCGAAATACGTCGTAAACGCGCGTGCGACAATATCCTGTGTCTCCGGGTTCAGTCGGTTCAGCGCCCGGTGGACCTCGTCCCGCGTCTCGGCGTCACCGCGCCGGTAGTCGATACACGAGTTCCGGATCGTTTCCACCGTTTCGAATGCCTCGGTCGAGGTCTGTGCCTCCAGCACTTCGCCCAGGAGCGCACCCAACTCCCGTACGTCCTGGTTTATCTCTCTGGCGTGCAAAGTCATACCACTTCATCCAAAACCGAGCCCTAAAACACTATTGAAACGGTGTATCAGGGATAGACGTTCGTGAAGAACCCGATTGCAGAAGATAGCTATCATTAATCGTGGGGTTCTTTACCGTATCACACGAAAGTCACAGGATACAGTGGACTGCCAATGATAGATATCGCCCTGGACATGGAGCAGTACGACTGCCCCTTCATCGACACGACGGCAGACCACGATGTCGCCTTTGCAGCGGTACACTGGGACTTCGACCAGCGTGCGCGGGAGCTTGAGACGCGGATGGTCGTCGAAGCCGAGGACGCGGGGGTACTCGATGCGGGGCTGGACCGGTTGCAGGCCCACGAGAACATGAACGACTGTGCGCTGTTGCGCCGCGAGGACAACGCCGCCCACATCCGGACGACCATCGAAGAAACGGCGGCGATGCAGACTATCAGGGACAACGGCGGCTACATCACCGGCCCGTTCCACATCGAGGCCGGAAGCGAGACCTGGCACGTCGGCTTCGACCGCGGCCGGGACGCCGACACGACGCTCTCAGAACTCGACCGCGACAACGAGTACGACGTGGTCGAACGCACGTCGACGACGCTCCCACAGCTCCAGGATCTCGTGCAGAACGCCGGCGCGGCGATGACGCTCGTCGACGGCTGTCGGGACCTCTCTGACACCGAACGCGAGACGCTGGAGACCGCCGTCTCCGAGGGCTACTTCGAGTCGCCCCGGGACGCGACGCTGGGGTCGCTGGCCGAGGACTTCGGCGTGTCCAAACCCGCCGTCTCGAAGAACCTCCGGCGCGGTGAGCGGAAGATGATCGAGCGCGTCGTCGACGCACTGGACGAGATCGACGACTGATTCTGGCGTGGCTGTCGGCTGACTGTCTCGGAGGTGACACCATCGTCCCGTCAGCCGGCGCGGGAACAGGAGGGCCTATTCTTCAGGCCGCCATCGGCCACCGATACCCTCACGCGGGTAGTCCTGATACGTACCGTCGAGAAACGTCGTGACACGCCCGTCTTCTTCGCTGAGCGTGATGACCCACAGTACTTCCTCGCGTATCGACGTTTCGAGCGCGCTCATGTGTTTGGCACCCATCCAATCAGCGTATTCGAGTTTGTCGAACGTCCGGATGTACTCCCGGGGCGGGCTGCGAACCCGAACCATCTGCTCTTGAATCGTTCCGTCCCCGGTCACGACGACAGCACCATCTTGGCTGGACGCCACGTCTCGGGCAACCTCGGTGAACGTGTCGGGCGATTCAGTGACGACCTGGCATCGTTCGACCGGCCACCTGTTGTCCCCCATCGGATCGGTGTACTCCCCGAAATTGATCTCGGAAACGATCAGCAAGTACAGACTCGGGCCACTCACGTACTGCTGATCCCATTGGCCGAACTCCATACTCAACGTTTCGGCAGTGTACCTGATCTGATCCATCAACTCCTGACTGGTCGCATACCTGCTCAAAACGCGTTCAAGTTCTTCCATGCTGGCACATATCCCGATATGGTGTCGGACTAATTAACTACTGTCTCGGCACGATCTGTCACGGCGTTCCCGGACGATACTGGCATCTCGCCACAGTCGAGCCAAGTCCTCCCGGGTTGGTAGCACCCACGGCAGTCAATACGCGTAGCTGTCTCAGCAGCTACTTCGGCGAACAACGACTGAAACCTATCGTTCATGCTCAGTTCTGTGATCGTTCCGTGGACAACAGTTGCTGCGCTCTGTCCCGCCGCGTTAACATGTTAACTCGCCACACTATGTGGCCAGCGAGTCTACGATTATTTGTTATGCAGAATACGGCTACACGGAGGCGCGTTCTCGGCGCGCTCGGTGCCGGTGTTGTCGGGCTCAGCGGCTGTGTCAGTGACGACTCATCCATGACTGAACAGGACGATTCGGACGGCGGCACGACGGACAGTGGCACGAACGGCGAATCGGGCGGCGGTGACTCGACGCAGACAGTCAGCATCGGCGTACTTCAGCCCCGCGCCGGCGACCTGAAGTACTACGGCGACCAGTCGCTGTGGGGGTTCCTCTCCGGGCTGGCGTACAAAGGGGAGACGGAGCCGCCGAAAGACGCCGGAAGCGGTGAGGTAACCATTACCGCCGGCGACACGGAGTACCGCCTGCTAATACGTGACACGGAGTTCTCGGCGGACACGGCCCAGACGGCGGCGACGAACCTCGTCGAGAACGAGAGCGTGGACATGCTCGCGGGCTGTACGTCCTCGGCAGCGGCCAGCCGCGTCGTCACGACGGTCGTCAATCAGGCGCAGGTCCCCATCATGCTCGGACCGGCCGCGTCGGCCGGCATCACGTCCAACTCCGAGACCTGTAGCGACCTCGTCTACCGGGCGAGCGAGAACACCGCGATGGACGCCCGTTCGGGCGGGAAGTACGTCGCCAGAGAGACGGACGTTTCGAGCGTCTACCTGTTCGGCGCGGACTACAGTTTCGGCCGCGCAGTCGTCAACAATTACCGGGACGTGCTGGAAGCCGAGGGCGTCGACATCGTCGGCGAGCGCTTCGTCGAACAGGGGTACGCCGAGTGGGACGGCCTGCTTGACAACGCCGAGGAGGCCGGGGCTGAAGGCGTCGTCGGCGGGTTCACCGTCGCGACGCTACCGGCAATGTTCAACGCCTTCCTCTCGGGCGACTACTCCTATCGGGTGTTCGGCGGGTTCGCCACCAGAATCACCAACAGCGTCGTCGGCGGGACGATGCAGAGCGTGCTCGGCGAGCCCCTGACGGAAGAGAAGATCAGGAACTCACAGCTCGGCCCGTTCACGACTCGCTACCACTGGAACCAGTACGACAACCCGATCAACGACGCGTTCGTCGAGAGCTACACCAACGCCTACGGCGTCGTCCCGGATCTCTTCACGGCCGGGACGTTCACGGGCGCGTCGGCGATCCACCAGGCCGTCCAGGAGAGCGGGTCGACCGAGGGCGCGGACATCGCCGACGCCCTGAAGGGGATGACCGTCACCGACACGCCGAAAGGCGAGAACGGGTACACCTTCCAGGAGTACAACAACCAGGCACAGTCGGCGATGACCGTCGCGAACCCGATTCCGACGACCGACGAGTGGGCCGACAACTGGGGGGCCGCCATCATGCCCGGCGAACCGCTAGCCCGAATCAGTGCCGACGAGACGACTATCCCACAGGATAGCGACCAGATGGACTGTTCACTGTAGGGATGCTCAGAACACAGGGACTGACAAAGGAGTTCGGCGGACTCACCGCCGTCGACAGCGTCGACTTCGAACTCGACGCGGAACTGTGCTCGCTCATCGGCCCGAACGGGGCCGGCAAGACGACGTTCTTCAATCTGCTGACCGGGAGCCTCTCGCCCACCGAGGGGACGGTCGAACTCCGGCGGAACGGGACCTGGGAGGACATCACCGCCGCCTCGCCACACGAGACGGCCAGCAAGGGCATCCACCGGTCCTACCAGGTGACGAACGTCTTCCCCAACAGCACCGTTCTGGAGAACGTCCGGGTCGCGGAACAGGCCCACAGCGACGACGCCACGACCTTCTGGCGCAACGTCGACCACTACGACGAGTTCACCGAGCGCGCCCACGAAATTCTGGACCGGGTGGGGCTCACCCACCGGGCCGGGGACCTCGCGAGCACGCTGAGCCACGGGGCAAAGCGCAAACTCGAAGTCGCCATCGCGCTGGCCGGCGACCCCGCGGTGCTCCTGCTGGACGAGCCAAACGCCGGCGTCTCCTCGGAGAGCGTCGACGAGATACGGGACCTCATCGAAGCGGTCGCCGAGGACTACCCGGTCCTGCTGGTCGAGCACAACATGGACATCGTGATGGGCGTCTCCGACCGCGTCGTGGTGCTCCACCAGGGCGCGGTCATCGCCGACGGGCCGCCGGCGGAGGTGCGAGCGAACCCCGACGTGCAGTCGGCGTATCTCGGCGGCTACGAACCGGGCAGTCTGGACGACGACACGACAGCAGCTGGGTCGGAACGCGATTCCGGGGAGGGGACCGCATGAGCTTGCTCGAACTCGCCGGCGTCCACACGTACTACGGCGACAGCCACATCCTCGAAGGCGTCGACCTCGCCGTCGAGGAGGGGGAGGTGGTCGCGCTCGCCGGCCGAAACGGCGTCGGCAAGACCACGACGCTCCGAACGATTCTGCAGCTGACGCCGCCCCGCGAGGGGTCGATCACGTTCCGGGACGAGTCGCTGGTCGGCCTGGAGACACACGAGGTCGCCGAGCGCGGGTTGGGCTGGATTCCGGAGGACCGTCGGATGTTCAGCCAACTCAGTGTCGAGGAGAACCTTCGGGCGGCGATACCGGACCCGGATGACGTGGGCGACGGCCTCCGACTGGCCTTCGACTCGTTCCCCATCCTCGAAGAGCGGCGGGGCCAGGACGCCGGCACGCTGTCGGGCGGGCAACAGCAGATGCTCGCCATCGCTCGCGGGCTGGTCGGCGACAACGACCTGCTGTTGGTCGACGAGCCGAGTGAGGGGCTGGCCCCGCAAATCGTCGCCGACGTGGCCGAGGCGCTGTCGAAGGCAAGCGAGGACGTGACGATGCTGCTGGTCGAGCAGAACCTCCCGCTGGCGCTCGATCTGGCCGACCGGTTCTACATCCTCGACAAGGGCCGCGTCGTCGACGACGGCGAGACGGCGGCGGTGACGGCCGACGACGAACGATTCAGGAGGTATCTCTCGGCATGATCGTCGAAGCGCTCGCGGAGTTTCTGACGCTCGGCGAACTCGGCGGCGTCGTCGTCAACGGGCTCGCCAAGTCGGCGCTGTACGTGATGATCGCAAGCGGCCTCACGCTCATTTTCGGCCTCATGGGCGTGTTGAACTTCGCCCACGGGTCGCTGACGATGGTCGGGGCCTACCTTGGGGGTCTCTTGATGGTGGTGACGGTCACCGGCGGGACAGCGCCGCTGACCCGCCTCGGTCTGTTCTTCGTCGCCATCGTCGTCGTCTTCGCGCTGTTGACGGTACTTGGCGGGGCCATCGAGACGACCATCATCCGGCCGCTGTACGACCGGCCGCCGATATACCAGATCTTGCTGACGTTCGGCCTGACGCTCGTCATCGAGGAGGTCGTCCGCATCGTGCTGGGTATCTACGATCTCCAGCCGCTGTCGGACTGGCAGGCCGCGCTGGCGACCAAGCCCCAGTTCCTCCGGGAGCCGGTCGCGCTCGGCCCCGTCAGCGCCGGGTGGCTGTCGCTGTTCCAGATACTCCTGGGCACTATTACCGTCGTCGGCATCTGGGCGTTTCTCACGAAGACCCGCTACGGCCTGTACATCCGGGCCGGCAGCGAGGACACCGAGATGGCGTCGGCGCTCGGTATCGACGTTCGACAGGTGTTCACCGTCGTGTTCGCGCTGGGTATCGGCCTGGCCGGTGCGGCCGGCACGCTGCTGATGTGGGACCCGACGTGGGGCGCGAGCGTCCCGCTCGCGGCCGAGACGCTGCTGCCGGCGTTCATCGTCGTCATCGTCGGCGGTCTCGGGACGTTCCGCGGCACCGTGGTGGCCGCCCTCGTGGTGGGGATGGCCGATGCGGTGACGACCTGGTGGTTCCAGAACGTCATCGAGTTCACCGGTCTGCCGGAACTCGTCCTGTTTCTGGTCCTCGTGGTGACGCTCATCGTCCGCCCGCAAGGGCTGTTCGGCGTCGAGGAGGTGGGGGGCCATTAGCGCCGAGACCGAGGCCGACGCCGAGGCGGCGTCCGAGCCACCGGCGACGACCGTCGAGACGGAATGGCCACGGGAGTACCTGCGGGACCACACCGCCCACATCGTCATCATCGCCCTGCTGGCGCTGTACCCGCCGGTGTACCACACGCTGTTGAACTCGGCGGTGAGCGCGGAGACGCAGATGCTCCTGCCGACGGTAGAGACGATGGTCGGCGTGCTGTACTTCGGCCTCTTTGCCATCTCGTTTGACTTCATCAGCGGCTACACCGGCTACCTCTCCTTCGGCCACGCGGTGTTCTACGGCACCGGCGCGTACACGGTCATCCTCATCGCCAACGGGAAGGTCCCGCTGCTCGGCCCCGGGACGCCGTTCATGCTGTCGCTCGTTGTCGGCGGGCTCATCGCCATCGCGCTGGCGATACTGGTCGGGCTCGTGTCGTTCCGGCTGTCGGGCGTCTACTTCGCGATGATCACGCTCGGCTTCGCGCAGGTGTTCTACGTGTTCGTCCGCGGCTGGGACTACGTGGCGACCAACCCACGGGACGGCCCGGCGGTCGGGCCGAGCCACGCCGAGGGGTTCCAGATCGGGGTTCCCGGTATCGACCAGCTATCGCTGTCTATCGGCGTTCTCACGGGCGACGAGGTGGCCCTGCTCGGGTCGACGCTGTCCGGGACGGAAGTGTCCTACTACATGATCGGGCTGGTCGTCCTCGCGTGCTACTTCGCCATGCAGCGCGTCATCCACTCCCCGTTCGGGAGAGTGATGGTCGCCATCCGGGAAAACGAGGAGCGCGCCGTCGCAATCGGCTACAACACGTATCTGTACAAGCTCGGGGCCTTCGCAATCAGCGGCTTCTTTGCGGCCGTCGCCGGCGGACTGTTCGCCGGCTTCAAGCGCTCGGCCAGCCCGGAGAACTCCTTTTACTTCCTGGTGACCGGCGACGCCCTGCTGGCGAGCATTATCGGCGGCTTCGGGACGCTTGCCGGCTCGCTGTACGGCCATCTGTTCGACGAGACCGTTCGGGAGTTCCTCTCGAAGGCCGGACAGGGTGGCGGCCTGTTGCCCTATCTCCGCGCGCTGCTGGGCCAGGAAACGCTGGACGCGACGCTGGTCGGAGACACGACCATCGGCGGCCTCATCGACCTGCTGTTGAACGGCCACGCGAGCCTCTACGTCGGGCTCGTGTTCGTGCTGTTCGTGCTCTACGTCCCCGACGGACTGCTCGGGACGCTGCGAGCGCGCATCGGCGGAACGTTCGCCGAGGCGCTGCCGGAGAAGCTCTGGGGTGATTCGGAATGATCAACACAGTGCAGCCGACCGTCGAACCGTCTGAGCAACCGAAAACGGAGCCGGTAACGCAATGAGCCAGAAACCGGACCACTTGAAGGATATCCAACCAGAAACGGTCAGTATGCAATACGCGACCAACGACGGCGTCTCGCTCGCCTACGAGCGCGAGGGGCCGCAAGACGCCGAGACTGTGGTCTTCGTCGAAGGCATCGGCTATGGCCGCTGGATGTGGCTGTGGCAACAGGAAGCCCTGGTCGATGAGTACCAGACTATCGTGTGGGACAACCGCGGCACCGGGGACTCCGACGAACCCGACGGCCCGTACACGATGAGCCAGATGGCGGGGGATCTGGAAGCCGTACTCGACGACGCCGGCGTCGAGCAGGCCCACGTCGTCGGGGCCAGTATGGGCGGGATGATCGCCCAGCAGTACGCCCTGGAGTACGACCGGGCCAGATCGCTGACGCTCATGTGTACCTCGCCGGGCGGGCCGGAAGCCGAGCCGGTCCCCGAGGAGACCCAGCGGCGGATGTTCGATGTTCCCGACGATCTCGATGAGCGCGAACTCCGGCGGTACAAGATGCAGCCGGCGCTCTCGGAGCAGTTCATGGACGCCCACGAGGACCTCATCGAGCGCATCATCGACTGGCGCATCGACAGCGACGCCAGCGACCGGGCACTGGAATGGCAAGGCGCGGCGGTCCAGGCGTTCGACGCGTCGGACCGCCTCCACAAACTCACGGAACCGTGCCTGGTCATCCACGGGACCGTTGACAAGGTCGTCCCCTACGAGAACGGGGAACTGCTGGCCCGGGGCTTACCCAACGCCGACTTCATCACCGTCCACGGCGGCCCGCACCTGTTGTTCATCGAGGAGTACGAGCGCGTCAACACACAGATTCGGGAGTTCATCGACGATGTCTGAAACCGGACCCGGTACCCCACAGGAGTGGGTCGGTGCCTGGAGCGAGCGCCGGGCCGCGCTCACGCCGGACCGCGAGGGGCTGGTGGACGCGACAACCGGCGAGCGGTTCACCTACGCCGAACTCGACCGGCGAGCGAACCGGACCGCTCGCCTGCTCCGGCAGTACGGGGTCGGCGATGAATCGAGTATCGCCGTCGTCTCGCGGAACCGCCCCGCCGTCGTCGACCTGTTCTTCGCCACCGGCAAGACCGGGAGCCGACTCGCCCCGCTGTCCCATCGGCTCGCGCCCCCTGAACTCGCCGAACTCCTCGACCGCGTGGACCCCGAGATCCTCGCCGTCGAGTCCCCCTTCGCAGAGACTGTCTCGACCGCCCTGGAGACAGTCGACGCGACGGCCCCCGAAATCATCCAGCTCGAAACCACCGACGGCGCGTCCTCGGATTCCACGCTCGACAGCACGCCCTACGCTTCGGCCCTCCCCCAGGACGACGCGCCCGTCGAGACGGCGACCCCGGCCCCCGGCGACACGCACCTCCTCCTGCATACCGGCGGGTCGACGGGAACACCGAAGGAGACAAAACTAACCCACCAGGGTATCGTCTGGAACTCACTGAACACGATCACGGCCTGGGGTCTGCGGGCCGACGACGTGACGCCGATGGTGTTCCCGATGTTCCACACCGGCGGCTGGAACGTCCTCACGGTCCCGCTGTGGCACATGGGCGGGACGGTCGTCATCGCCCGCGAGTTCGATCCCGGCGACGTGCTGGAGACCATCGACGCCGAGGGCGGGACGGTCCTCGTCGCCGTCCCCGCAGTGTTACGGATGATGACCCAGCACGACCGCTGGGCGGAGACGGACCTCTCGACGCTGCGCTTTGCCAAGTCCGGCGGCGGCCCCTGCCGCAAGAGCGTGATGGAGACGTGGTGGGACCGCGATGTCGACCTCTCACAGGGCTATGGCCTCACCGAGTGCGGCCCGAACAACTTCGCGATGCCCGAGGGCTGGCCCCGCGAGAAGGCCGATTCCGTCGGCAAGCCGGTGCTGCACGTCGACGCCAGAGTCGTCGAACCCGAATCCGAGGACGACGGCGACGGCCCCGCCGGTCTGCGGGAGACGGTCGATCCCGATACTGTCGGCGAACTCCAGTTGCGCTCGCCCCACGCCGCGACGGGATACCTCGACAACCCCGAGGCCACCGCTGAGACGTTTGGCGACGGCTGGGTGTCGACCGGCGACCTCGCCCGCGTCGACGCGGACGGCTACTACTACATCGAGGGGCGCACCAAGCACATGTTCGTCAGTGGCGGCGAGAACGTCTACCCCGCGGAGGTCGAGGACGCCATCGCCGACCACCCCTCGGTCGGCGAAGTCGTGGTGATTCCGGTCCCTGATGACACGTGGGGACAGGTCGGGAAGGCCGTCATCGAACCCACGTCCGGTGTCACGAAAGACGAGAATGGCGACCGGCCGTTGAATCTCGACGACCTACGGGCCTTCCTCGACGACCGCCTGGCCCGGTACAAACACCCCCGCGAAATCGCGTTCGTCGAGGCGATGCCGACCAGCGGCCCGGACAAGATCGACCGGGGTGCGATATCGGATCGGTTCGGGGCGTAATCGGTCAATCCAGGCGTATCTTCAAGAGGGCGGGCGCAGTCCTATTCACACAATACTATTGACATGAATGGGCCAGCAGATTCGATACACGTCTTACAGGTAGACGACGCCCCGGTACTCGACGGGACTGCCGAGGTCCCGGACGGGCAGGAGTCGGACCCGCTCACAGTAACCACGACCGACCGGGCCGATAGTGCGCTCGAACGCCTCGAAGCGGACGCTATCGACGGCATTGTCACCGCGGACGACCTCCCCGACCGGTCCGGCTGTGCGTTCGTCGACGCGGTTCGCGAGCGGGACAGCGACATTCCGATTCTGCTGCTGACCGACTCAGCAGCCGTCGCCAGCGACGCAGTCTCGAACGGTGCCACCGACGTTTTCAGAAAAGACACATACGCCGGACACAGCGATCTCCTCGTAAACCGGATTCGGCTGCTCGTCGAGCACCACCAGTCGACCCAAACCGCTGTCCGGACCAGACAGCAGCTCACGGAACTGGCGGAGCAGTCCGACGAACTGCTGTGGGTGTTCTCCGGGGACTGGTCCGAGATACAGTTCGTTAATTCGGCGTACGAAACGCTTTACGGGCGTTCTGCCGAGTCGTTGCAAGCCAACCCCGCGGAGTTCATGACGGCGATCCACCCGGACGATCAGGACAGCGTCATCCAGGCGATGCAGCGCGCCTCGGCGGGTGAGTCCGTCGATCTCGAATTTCGCATCACCCGTTCCGACGGCGAACAGCGCTGGATGCGGGCCAAGGCGAAACCGGTCGTCGAGGACGGGACAGTCACCAGAATCGTCGGTGCCTCACGCGATATCACCGAGCGGAAGCGCCGCGAATCGCGACTCGACGCCCGCCGGTCTGACGCATCCGCGTCGATGACAGATGCAATACCGGACATTTTCTACGTGCTCGACGAAGACGGCGACCTCGCCCGCTGGAACGACACGATGCCGGCCGTCACCGGATATACAGACACTGAACTGGCGTCGATGGCGCTGGCTGAGCTTTTCGTTTCATCGGACCGCGAAACCGTTCGAGAACGCACCGAAGCGGCTTTCGAGACTGGCGAAGCATATTTCAAAGCCGACCTGCTGACCGCCGACGGATCGACGCTCCCGTACGAGTTCACGGGCGGCCGGATTGAAGCGGCTGATGGCTCGACTCGCGGCGTGGCCGGTATCGGTCGGGACATCTCTGACCGCGACGGCCGCCAACAGGCCCTTGAACGCCAGAACGAGCGGCTCGAAGAGTTCGCGAGTGTCGTCAGTCACGACCTCCGAAACCCGCTTGACGTCGCTCGTGGCCAGCTCGAACTCGCGCGAGCGGCGCACGACAGCGAGCATCTCGACGGGGTCAAGCGAGCCCACGACCGCATCGGCCAACTCATTGAAGACCTCCTGACGCTGGCCCGGAACGGCGAGGAAGCGCTCGACATCGAACCGGTGCCGCTGCAGACCGTCGTCGAACAGTGCTGGCAAACAGTCGAGACCGGCGATGCGACGCTGGAGCTACAGACCTCGGCCGTGGTCCGGGCGGACCCGAGCCGGCTCCGGCAACTGTTCGAGAACCTCATCCGCAACAGCGTGGAACATGGTTGCACGAGCGGTCGGATGGAGTCCGGCGACAGCGTAGAACACGGCTCGACTCCGAGCCCCGAGAAACAGGAGAACGCCGGGGAACAGCGTGCGATGCCCTCGCTGTCACACTCCCAGGGCGGGGCCGCCGACCTGACGCTAACCGTCGGCGAACTGGATGACGGCTTCTATATTGCGGACGATGGCGTCGGAATTCCGGTCGACGAGCGTGAGGACGTGTTCGAGGGCGGCTACTCGCTGGCTTCGGGCCCCGGGTTCGGCCTCCGAATCGTCGATGAGATCGCCGACACCCACGGCTGGTCGGTAGCGGTTACAGAAAGTGACGCCGGCGGGGCTTGCTTCGAGATCACCGGCGTCGCATTCGATGCGGCGTAACTGCGTCGCCGTGATACCGGGTGACCACCACGTCACCCGGTGCCGCCCCAGCCAACACCAAAGAGTAGACGAACCTTACGCTTCGTCGAAGACGGTGTCGCCCTCGACGACGTGCTCTTCGACAGCGTCGAGGTCGAGCGTGAGCCCGAGTCCGGGCTCTTCCGGAATCTCGATGTACCCGTCCTCGATGACGGTCTCCTCGACTAGGTCTTCCCACCAGCCGAGTTCGTAGGAGTGGTACTCGACGGCCAGGGAGTTCGGGACAGACGCCCCGACGTGGGCGCTCGCCATCGTCGCAATCGGCGAGGAAACGTTGTGCATTGCGACCGGGATGTAGTACTGGTTCGCCACGTCGGCGACCTTGCGCGTCTCGCGCATCCCACCGACCTTCGGCATGTCCGGCGCGATCATGTCGACGGCCTGGTTCTCGATGAGCCGTCGCTCCTCGGTGACGCGGTAGCGGTTCTCACCGACGGTGATGGGCGTGGTCGTGGACTTGGTGACTTCCTCCTGCACTTCGAGGTTCTCCGGCGGGACGGGGTCCTCCAGCCACCAGACGTCGTATTCCTCGATGGCGTCGGCGAGGCGCTTGCCGGAACTGCCCGAGAACGTCCAGTGACAGTCGAAGGCCACGTCGGCCTCGTCTTTGACCTCCTCGGTGACCTTCTCGACGATCTCGGCCTTGTGGCGGATTTCGCCCGGACGGAGGTGGCGGTTCGCGCGGTCCTTCTCCAGGCCGCTCGGCACGTCGAGGTCGAACTTCAGGGCGTCGTAGCCCAGTTCGTCGACGACGCGGCGCGCTTCCTCGGCGCAGGCGTCGGCGTCGGCCTCTTCCTCGGTGTGGCAGTCACAGTACACGCGCATCTCGTCGCGGTACTTGCCACCCAGAAGCTGGTACGCGGGCACTTCGAGAATCTTGCCCGCGAGGTCGTGCAGCGCGACCTCGATGCCGGCGATGGCCGTGACGGTCACACCCTCGACGCTGCCCTCACCGCTCATCTTCTGTATGAGGTGCTCGTAGAGGCGGTCGATGTCCAGCGGGTTCTCGCCGACGACGAACGGCTTCATCCGCTCGATGAGTTCCGGGACGCCCGCGCCCCAGTAGGCCTCGCCCGTGCCGACGATGCCCGCATCGGTGTAGATTCGGACGAGCGTCCACGGGAAGTTTCCGTCGACCATCGTCGTCTGAATGTCGGTGATCTCCACGTCGCGGCCGCCACCGCGCTTGGCGGTGACCCCCATCGTCTCCGCGGAGAGCTCCCGCATCGTGTACTCTGCGTTCGGGTCGTGCAGGTCAGCGTAGTCTACGTCGTTTGCCTTTCCCATACCCCCGCTTGCTATCGGCGTCACAAAAGTGTAGAGGGAATGATCCCTCATGATCGACCGTGTTTGATACCGGCAGCTTGCGCCCAAGACGTCCCCTGAGCCGCTACATCCCGCCCGTGTCCTGGGCGACAATCAGGTCGAAGGGCGTGTCGGCCGGCTCGTCGTCCGGCGAGAGATAGCCCGCAGCGAAGGCCGTGTACACCTGGTCCCCTTCGAGGCTCACGTCGAAGTCGGCCACCACGTCGCCGTCGTTGCTCTCCGTGTCGCCTCGGATCTGAACCGTGTAGTCGCTGGCCGGCACTTCGACGGAACCCGATTCCGTGTAGGCCACGCCGTCGAACAGCGCGTCACCGGTCGACTCGACCGTCACGTCGACGGCCGGCGCGTCGGGCGAGACGTGCACCACGCGGAGTCGCGCGGTGTCAGCGCCCGGTGCTGCGTTGTCGTCTGCCAGCACGAGCGGCTCGAAAGCTTCGTCCGCATCGTCGCCGATTTCGCCGGCGGCTGCGACGGTGTACGCCTGCCCGCTCTCGACGGACACATCGCCCTCGAACACCGACGTGTCCGGGTCGCCGGCGGCAGTGATTTCGACCGTTCGAGCGCCAGCGGGGACGTCCAGATAGTCACTGACTGCGCCGAAGGGCACGTCTTCCAGGGCGGCCGAGCCGTCGACGTACACGTCGACGTTCGGTGCGTTGGGTGACATGTGCGCCACCCGGACGCTCGCCGGCTCGGATTCCGTTTCGGTTTCCGTACTGTCGCCGCCCGTGTCCTGCGTGACGAGCAGGTCGAAGGGGGTGTCTGCCGGTTCGTCGTCCGGTGTGAGGTAGCCCGCCGCGAACGCAGTGTACACTTCCCCGCCGGTCAGACTCACGTCGAACTCCGCCGCGACGTCGCCGTCGTTGCCCTCCGTGTCGCCGCGGACCTGCAACGTGTAGTCTCCGGCGGGCACTTCGACGTAGCCGGAGCCGCCGTACTCGACGCCGTCGTACAGCGCGTCCCCGTTCGACGCGAGTGTCACGTCGACGGCCGGCGCGTCGGGCGAGGCGTGGACGAGGCGGACGCGTGCGGTGTCGCCGCCGGGGTCGCTGTTGTTGTCCTCCAGCACGAGCGGTTCGAACGCCTGGTCGGCGTCGTCCCCGATCTCGCCGATAGCGGCGATGGTGTACTCAGTGTCCGCTTCCACCGGGACGGGTCCCGAAAACACCGACGTGTCCGGGTCGTCAGCGGCGGTGATCTCGACCGACCGCTCGCCCGCGGGCACGTCGAGATACTGGCTCACCGCGCCGAAGGCCACGTCTTCGAGGACTGCATCGCCCTCGACGTAGACATCCACGTTCGGCGCGTTCGGCGACATGTGTGCCACCCGAACCGCTGCCGTTCCCGGATCGGTCGATTCTTCGGTCTGGGTTTCAGTCTCCGTCTCCATCGGCGTGTCCATCCCGCTGTCCGTCTCGGTGTCGGGCTCTTCGGCACCGCCGCCCCCGTCGCCGCTACAGCCGGCGAGGCCGACTGTCAGGCCGGTTCCGAGACCGAACAAAATCCGTCGTCGCGTCGTGTCTGATGACATCCATCAATTGCTTCGATTGTCAGCCAAATAATACATTTCGTGAGTCTCTCTCAATTCTCCCTCAATTCCGCCTAGAGAGTTTGAAACCGTCGTTAGTTCGCGTTCGCCGAAACTGTTTTACCTACCATTCGCAGAACTGTAAGTATGGAAGATAGGTCTGTCACGCCGGATTCGGGGGTGAGTCACGGTCCCGAGCGTGAGCGACGGGCGCTACGACCCGCGGCCGCCGGTTGCCCCCCTCTCAGTCGCTGACCTCCCCGCGCAGACAGTATGTCGGTGGATTCTTGCCGGCCCGACCGGAAGTGCGACCAGAATGGAGACGGTCCTCTGGCAAACGCTCGCAGGCACCCGCGGAGGACCCAACCGTGCCCGCGTGCTTCGCGCGCTGGCCGACCAGCCGCGAAACGCAAACCAGCTCGCCGATGATCTCGACCTGGCGTACAACACAGTCCGGTACCATCTCGATATCCTCGAAGAGAACGGGGTCATCACCAGCAGCGACGCCGATTACGGCGTTATCTATCTTCCCAGTGAACGAGCGAGGACCCACTGGGACACGGTCGAACAAATCCTCACACAGGTGGACGACTGACATGCCCACGACACAATACCGCCAACGATCGACGGGAGCAAACCAACCACAGGAGCCCACACCATGAGCCTCGTGTTGAACGGAGCCCGCATCGCCGCTGCAGTCAACATCCTGCTGCTGGGTGTCCTTATCACCATCTGGGTACGGACGTACCGCGAAATTCGCGCCCCATTGACGCTGGGCTCTATCGTGTTCGCGTCGTTCCTGCTTGCGGAAAACGCCGTAGCCCTGTACTTCTACTTCACCGCCCCGGCGATGCCTGCGATAGCCGTGCAAGTGATGATGGTCCTCCAGATGCTCGAAACGATTGGTATCGGCGTGCTGACGTACTTCACCTGGAAGTGAGTTCGTCGTCGACTTCCTGTGCTGCGCACCGGACCTCCTCGTCCGTGGCTCCGTCTGCGACGAGTCGGCTCGCAGGAACGAACGCACAGAGTGGGTACGGCCACTGTTGACGACGCCGAATTTCTATCAGAAGCCGTAGCTTCTTGGCAGACTTATTATGATTACCGAGGGTAGTTACAGCACGATTAAATGCCAGCCGGATACATGGAGGAATCTGGACGCTCGCACACCTAAGCATACAGGTGTCGGCATCTGGTAAAAGTTTTGATGGGACCGCCGAGATTCGAACTCAGGTCCGACGCACCCCATGCGCCGAGGATACCGCTACCCCACGGTCCCGCACTCTGGGAGAGGGGGGTGTTTTAATTAAGGGCTTCGCTTTGGTGACGAGAGTGCCAGCCCGTGACGGGGTTGACGGTGCTGGCGCGTCCTCATCACTCGGCGACCTCTATACCGGGGCTTTCGATGGAGACGTCAGCGAGCGACCAGCCCTCGCTCGCGGATCGTGCGTCGACACCGATAGCATTCTGTTCTGCGGTCACGGAGATAGTCGAATCAGAGACAGTCCACGACGCGTTGGTCTTGACCGCGTGGATTCCCTGCTGGCGGCTTTCAATGGTCGTATTCTGGATGGACCACGCGCCAGTCGTTCGAGCGGCGAACACACCGACATCGCGGGTATTGAGTGTAGCGTCAGTGACCGTCCACGCGCCGCCCGAGAAGGCGGTCACCAGGCCGGTGTCGCTCCGGCGGACCGTCAGGTCGGTCACCGTCCAGTCGCCGTCGCTGTCGATAGCTTTGACGCCGGTATCGCTACGACGGACCTCCGTGTCCTGGACCGTCCAGTCGCCAGTTGTCCCGGAGGCATCAACGCCGTCCGCGCCAGACCGGTCGACGACGACCGTTGCGACCGTCCAGTCGCCGGAAGACCTGCGGACATCGATACCGTCGCCGCCGACATCGACGAAGCGGGTGTCACGGATCGTCCAGTCGCCGCCGGTCGCGCGGGCGAACACGCCGCTGTAGGTCGTGCTGGCGACGGCGGCGTCGTCGATAGTCCAGTTCCCAGTCGTGTTCGGTGCGTAGACGCCGACATCGGCAGCGATAACGGTCGTATTAGTGACCGTCCAGTCGCCGCTAGTTCCGTTGGCCACGAGACCGAAGCGGTAGTTCCGCACAGTGAATCCGGTGACGGTCGGTTCGGCGGTGCCGGCCACCGTTACGCCGGTTCCGTTGGTGAACCGCGAACCATCCAGTATCGCCCGGTCAGGTGCGATAAGGGTAATACTCTCGTTGACTCTGACTTCTTCGTAGTAGGTGCCCGGCCGGACTTCGACGGTGTCACCGCTATCGGCGGCGTCCACGGCGGCCTGTATCGACCGGTAGTCGGCACTCCCGTCTTTGTCGACGGTTAGTGTCTCCTGTGCCGTCTGTGTTCCTGCCACGCTCGCCGGTACCACGGCGAGGGTCAGCACTACCGACAGCAAGAGGGCAATTGATCGTGTACGCGTGTCGTCCATACTAGGAACAGTGGGTACGAACGGACGTAAACTGTATTGTTATTTCACCCGGTGGTGCCCACAGCGGCCCGCGAAAGCGTTATCGGCCGGACCGGCGAACTCCGGGTTGTGCTGGAGTTGACGTACGAGTCGGGGACCATCCGCGTGACGGGGGACCCGCCGTCGGACCTGCCCGGCGTCGAGTACGATGGGCGCACGCAGACGGCCCGAGCGCCGGCCTACCGGTACGCCGAACTCGTGGACACGATGGAGGACCGCGGGATAGCGTACGAGGACGCCGTCTACTCCCTGCCGTCGCTGTCGCTTTCGACAGCGTACGATCTCAGGGCCTACCAGCAGGCGGCGCTGGACGCCTGGCGTGAAGCCGAGGACAGGGGTTGTCTGGAACTCCCGACGGGGAGCGGCAAAACCGTCATCGGCATCGCGGCGATGGTCGCGCTAGGGACGCCGACGCTGGTCGTGGTCCCGACTATCGACCTGCTGGAGCAGTGGCAGCGCGAGCTACAGCGGGAGTTCGACCAGCCGGTCGGCCGCATGGGCGGGGGCGAACAGCGCGTCGAGGACATCACGGTGTCGACGTACGACTCGGCGTACCTGCGGGCCGACGAACTCGGGGATCGGTTCGGGCTCGTCGTCTTCGACGAGGTCCATCACCTCGGCGGGGAGGGGTATCGGGACATCGCTCGGCTGCTCGCCGCGCCGGCACGGCTCGGGCTGACGGCGACGTTCGAGCGCCCGGACGGAGCCCACGAGGTTATCGAGGACCTCGTCGGGCCGCTCGTCCAGCGAGTCGCCGTCGACGACCTGGCCGGCGAGCATCTTGCGGATTATGACATCAAGCGAATCGAGGTCGCGCTCACGCCGGACGAACGGGGCCGCTACGAGGAGTACCAGGGGACGTTCACCGACTACCTCAAACAGTCCAACATCCAACTCCGGTCCGGCAGTGACTATCAGGAACTCGTGAAGCGGTCCGGCAACGACCCGGCGGCCCGCGAGGCGCTGCTGGCGAAACAGCGCGCCCGCGAGGTGATGATGAACGCCCAGCGGAAGGTCGACCGGCTGGCGACGATTCTGGACCGCCACCGTGAGGACCGCATCATCGTCTTCACCGCCCACACTGACCTCGTGTACCGCCTCTCCGAGCGGTTCCTTGTTCCAGCGATAACACACGAGACCGGTGCGAGCGAGCGTCGGGAGATCTTAGAGCGGTTCCGCGACGGGACATACTCCCGGGTCGTGACCGCGAACGTCCTCGACGAGGGGGTTGATGTGGCCGACGCGAACGTCGCCGTCGTCCTCTCGGGGAGCGGATCAGAGCGGGAGTTTACCCAGCGGCTCGGACGAATCCTCCGGCCGAAAGCCGACGGCGGGCGGGCGCTGCTGTACGAGCTCGTTACTGAGGAGACTGCGGAAGAGCGGGTCGCCAGGCGTCGCAGATAGCGGGCGGCGTAGCGTCGAAGCCACGTTCGAGGAGAGGTACCCGTCGGGATGACACCGGACGACCACCGACGGCTGAATGGGTCGCCGTGACACCCCGCGTTTTTGTCGCTCCGTGGCGGACACACGCGTGTGCTGACGAAAGACCTCCTGCGGGTGTCCCGGGCCGGCGGCGGCTACCACCTGCAGTTCGCCGACGCCGACGCGGAGCGGCTGGCGGCCCGCGTGCTCGGAATCTATCAGGGTCACGTCGGCGAATCCCGCGGGACGCTGGAGGCGGCACTCACAGACGTAGAGCGAGAGGCCGACGATTTCAAACTCGTCCGCGGGCTGGCGAAACTCGTCGAGCGGGAGGCGACCTTCGGGACGCAAGCCACTGTCGACCCTGTCCGCGCCCGTCGTCGGGTGTTCGAAGCCGCTGCGGACATCGGCGTCGTGACCGAGGCCGAGCGCCAGCAGGCACTCTCCGAGGCGGCCGACCACTTCGGCACGGATGCCGAGACGCTGGCCGACGCACTGTACGCCGACCGCGACTCACGACAGATTCTCACCGATGTCGACTCGCGCTGGGGGCCGGCCGAACTGCGGACCCAGTACAACCTCTCGCTGGCGCAAACGGCGCTGTTCGACGCCACCGAGGTTCGGGTCCGCTCGTCAGACCCGAACACGCTCGTCTCGGCGGTCAAACGCCTCCGGCTGATGTACGAGATCCGGCGGACAGAAAGCGGTCGGGAGGTCGTGGTCACGGGCCCGGACGCGCTGTTCTCGAACACGCGCCGGTACGGCACCCGCTTCGCTCGCCTCCTTCGGACGGTCGCGGTCGCGAGCGAGTGGGAGTTGACGGCGACCATCGACGACCGGGGTACCGAGCGGGAACTCACCCTTTCAGATGCGGATGTCTCCATTCCCGGCGTCGAGCCCGTAACTGAGGTCAGCTACGACAGCGGCGTCGAAGCCGACTTCGCCGGTCGATTCGCCGCGCTGGACCTCGACTGGGACCTGATCCGGGAACCGGAGCCTCTAGCGGCAGGGGAGCACGTCGTCATCCCGGATTTCGCCTTCGAGTGGCGACCCGGCGCTGATACCGGGGTGCGCGATACGGGGCGTCGGGACGGCTCCGACGGGACCGACGGTGACCTGCCCTTCCGCGTTTTCTTCGAAATTATGGGTTTCTGGACGCCGGAGTACGTCGAGAAGAAACTCACCCGCATCGACGCCCTGGAGGACGTCGAGATGCTGGTCGCCGTCGACGAGTCTCTCGGCGTTGGGGAAGACATCGAAGCGACGGAGACCCGAGCGATCCCGTACTCCGGGACGGTCAGCGTGAAAGACGTGCGGGACGCGCTACGGCCCTACGAGGAACGACTGGTGCGCGAGAGCGCCGCGGACATCCCCGACGAACTGCGTCCGGACGCCGCAGTCATTTCGCTCGCCGACCTCGCAGCCGAGTACGGCGTCAGCGAGGACGCGCTGGAAGACGTGGCCTATCCTGACCACGAGCGCGTCGGGCGCACACTCGTTTCGCCTGCCGTGTTAGACGACCTGGCCGAGCAGATAGAGCCCGGAATGGCCTACGAGACGGCGAGCGACAGACTGGCCGACTACGGTATCGAGGACGACAGCGCCGCCCTCGCACGCCTTGGCTACCGCGTCGCCTGGGCAGGGCTAGGTGAGGGGACAATCCAGCCGCGGGAGTGAGTGGCCTGCGGAACACAGCGGGGGTCCGGCTCCCACATAGAGTAGGTCCTCAGCGCGATGAACGGGAGCGACCGCCGTTCAGGTCAGCTCGTTTCGTGGCTCCTCAGACTGCTGTCGCTGCCACCGTGGCGCTTCGAGGAGGAGTCGGAACGGCCAGGTGACGTAGTACAGCGGATGCAACGGCCCGGGGAGCGGACAAAATTGGTACTCCGAGTAGGTCGGGTGAAGTGACGAATGCAACAGTATGAACGGCACCAGCGCAGTCGCCGAATCGCTGGCAGCCAGGTAAAACCGGGCGGCTTCGAGCCGTGTGGGCGCCTGTGGCGTCCCAGTGGCCAGCGACTCGACGACGTCCCTGGCTAATTCGGTGACGCGGTCGTCCGTACGAAGGCGATCCAGTATCGGCGCTGGGAGAGCGTACCCGAAGACATCACGGGCGAGCGCGGCCCCGAGCAGTAGGTTCCGCTCGACGCCGGCTTCCCGCGCCCGAGCGAGGACGTGTGGCCAGTCAGCTTCCGTCGACTCCAGCGCCGCCACGAAATCACAGAGCCACTTCAGGAGATACCAGCGGTGCTTGGTTCCGTGGAACGCCAGCACGAGTAGCCGGTCCGGCTGCGCAAGCGCCGGAAGCGGTTGGCCGCCGACCGCTACTGTGTCGCGGCGGTCCCAGAGTTCATCGAACGGTGGGGAGAACGGCCGCTCGGCGTCGCCCACGCGCCAGCGGAGTTCCACGTCGAACTCCGGACCTCGCATCTCGTACTCGTGAACGATAGCTTTCGTCACGGGACCGCCCAACAGCGCGGCGTCGTCCAATCGCGGCGTGCCCCCGCGCCACTCGTATCCCCGTTCTTCCAGAATATCCGCGGAAACGGTGATATCTTCCGAATGGACGAGCAGGTCCAGATCGTTGTACTCGCGCACCGTTGCGTCGTCGTAGGTGGCGGCCGAAAGCACCGGGCCCTTGAACGGTATCGCACGGACACCGCGCGTCTCAAAACGCTCGATTATCTCCTGTAGCTCGGTCGTGAACGCGAGATTTCGCATCCGCTTTCCCTGTACTGTGCTGCTAAGTCGTGTCAACACGGACTCTGGCACGGTGAACTCATCACCACTCTCGTGTGCCATCGGTTCCAGCCCCTGATAGAGGAGTTGCACGACGCCGTGATAGCGGGCGAGTTCAACAACGCGGTCCCAGTCAGGCGCGGCATCCAGCGCGGGAGGCTCAGGGGAAGCGTCCGTGACGATTGCGGTACGAGCGCAGTCGACTACCAACTGGAATTCGGGCTCAGCCTCCGTTAGCATAGCTCACTCTCGAGATCAGACTGAATCCGGTCTACGACCTCCGGGAGCATACCGAGATCGCGCGGACGGCGGAGCCGTTTTATATCGGTCATGTCGACAACCTTCCCACAGGCGCTGAAGTTGGACACAGCCCGGCCGTCGGCTTCCAGCGCGCCCAGCGTGTACGTGTTATCCACGAGCGCCATGACCTGTTCATCTGGCCTGACCGCTTCCATCTCGATGTTTTTCCCATCTTCGAGCAGGTAGATGCGTTCTAGCGGCACCGGGGTCGCGGGCTGGTCATGTGTGAGTCCGTAGAAGTGCCGTTTACGTCCGTCATGGGTCCGTTCCGGTGGTTCGACCGGAGGGTCGAACGCTTCGACCGCTGCCGGGTCAAGCTTTATCGAGGGATATCCGCTCCGGACGACTGGTCCCGCATCACTCAGTGCTATCGCCGCCACGTCGTCGCTCAGAACGCGATGCTTGTTGACCAGGCAGGCCATAGCGGTCGTCGTTTTCCCGACTCCTGACTCCCCGACGAACGCCACTGCACGCCCGTCGACGCTGACAGTGCTCGCGTGCAGCACGAAGTACCCCCGCTGGTCCAGCAGGTGATTCAATGCCGGGCCGATCAGTACGTGCCGGAGGACTTCGCTGGGCACGTCCGGGGCCGGGTCTACAGCGATGGACTTCCCGTCCAGGATTCTGACCGTTGCGGCGTCATACAGAAGGTAGTACTCGCGCTCGGTTATCGCGTGAAAGGTCGATTCGGGGTCCGCGGACAGCGGACGGGGGATCCGCTCCTCAGTGATAGTGATATCAGCCTGCTCACCTGGCGCCGGTTCAGCGGGCGGGAGCTCCGGCACGTCGAAAGCCGAGCGGACCGTCAGCCCGAAGGCTTCGTACGTGGCTGCGTTTGACGTTGCCATCCTGCTAGTTTCCTCCCTGTGTCGACGCCCGTTGATTCCGTCCGTCCTGATACACACCCCATCTACGACACCCCTGGTCCATACCAGGCCGCTTGACTGTGATGGTGGATAAGAATGATCTCTCTACTCCCAACGCATAGCCACGAGAACCGTCGCGATATGTCTACTGAACGGGTGAGCCAAAAGTCGAGTGCAACTGAAAAGAAGAATCAGCTATGTATGTGGACCGTCAGTGGACGCTAGTTCCACTTCCCGTATCCGTCGTCGTAGTCGCCCCAGTTCGTCTTTTCTTCGACAGTTCCGTAGGTTTCGACCGACGGCGTTTCGTATTCCTTCATGGGTTACCCCATCCTCGGCTACAGGAATTAGTGTATTTGTTATAATATCTATTCTAATTAAATTCACAACAGAATAGAGTGGTTACTATCTGTTAGCCACGTACTTCCCGTTCCGTGAGTGCCCGGAAACGACCGAAATCGTCGACATCCCCGAGAAGGACGTCACCGTTCGACTCGATCCAGGCGTGGGCTTCGAAAGTATCGGACCGCGTATCAACACCGAAGCGGAGACGATGCGGCTGGTCGTTGGCCACCAGCAGTGTGCTGCCTGTGAGCGCCCGGTCAAGACAATCGTAGGTGCCCGGGAGATACGTCGCCGCTGTCAAAACCGCCCAGCGGACTGACGCCGGCGATCCCGACCGACGAGAACACGGCAGGAACTGAGAGATAGTGCCGAAATATCGCTCTGCAGTCTCCAGCCCAGCGAATGTAAGCAGCGTTTTGCTCGCCGCGACCAGTACCGCAGCTTCACAGAGCAACAGTTTCCGCGCCCGTGGCAACGCTTTGAACTCACGGAGTTGGGCTCGCATCGACCTTGATGAGTTGCTCCGCGGCAAGCGTTTCCAGGAAGCGATCCACGTCGTTTGCCGCTCGGTCCCTGTCGACATCGTACTCCTCGACCAGTGCCGAGACGATTTCCGTTGGCACCGTCGGTTCCTGAATCCGGTCCCAGATGTCCGGGCCGGCCCCAGACAGGCCCTGGTACCGCCCCGTTTCGTTGTTCAGCAGCACTATCTCGCCGTCGATTGTCGTGGTGACACAGTTGTCAGTTGCTACGACGGTCGACCCGGAATCTATCGCTACCATGTGGATATCGGCGATACGCACACCATTTGTTATGGCTTCTTTTCGTCACCGTCGCAACCCTGACTGCCGGGAGACGCGCCCTTCGCTCCCGCATTGCCCGACCGTAGTGAGTCGGTAACTATGTGGCATAGAACCCGCATCCGGAACAATGGCTGATACCCCCTCCGTCGGTGAAAAATACGCATCCCTGCGGCGCGTGGCGCTGTATCGTCCAGCGCTGACGGGGAGTATCGTCGCCGCCAGCCTCTTCGTGATGTTACTGGAGGGCGTTGGCCTTTCGTTCCTGTTTCCGATACTCGACGCCGCACAGGCGGGGCAGGGCCTCCCGCTACAGGCGGACGGCGTTACCGGTCAGTTCCTTTCCGCGTATGCCGCCGCTGGACTGCCGCTCACGCTCGAATTCATGTTGGTCGGCCTCGCGTGCGTGATGGTTGTCCGGTACACGGCATCGTTTGCGGTGAAATGGCTCGCAGCGAAGCTTACACAGACGTACGAACGCGATCTCAAGAACAGGGCCTACGAACTGGCGATGGGCGCGTCGGTTGCCTACTACGACGACAAGGGGTCCGACGACATCATGAACACGATTCTGACACAGACTCGGTATGCCGGCCGTGTCATCGGTCGGATTATCCAGTTCTTCCAACAGGGAATCCTCTGTCTGGTGTACATCGGAATCGCACTGGCTATCGCACCGATGCTGGCAGTCGGTGCGGCTGTCACTCTCGGCGGCGTCACGGCGCTCATCAGATACGGTATCGAGCCCGGGTACGCCGTTGGCGACCGTTTGGCGACGGCAAACGAACGGCTGCAGGAGACAACACAGGCGGGGACGCAGGGTATCCGTGACGTGAAGCTGTTCGGCATGCGCGACGGACTGCTTGCCGAGTTCCGGGCCACGCTCGACCGATACACTTCGACGAGCATCGCTGTTCGCCGGAACGAGGTCGCAATCGGTAGCCTCTATCGGCTCTCGGTCTCGCTGCTCCTGTTTGGGCTCGTCTACGTCGCAATCAGTTTCCGGTCGCTGTCAATCGCGGAGCTCGGCGTGTTCCTGTTTGCGATGCTCCGACTCGCGCCCCGACTGAGTTCGCTCAGTTCCACCGTCTACGCCATCGAGGGAGAGCTACCACATCTGGTTCGAACGCACCAGTTCATCGACCGCCTCGAATCCCAACAGGAGCCAACTGACGGGCAGTCAGTCCCGGACCGCATCGAGGAAGTCGCGTTCGAGAACGTCTCGTTCGCCTACGAGGACGAGCCAGTGCTTGCGGACTTCTCGATGGCTGTCGAGCGAGGCGAGTTCGTCGGCATCGTCGGTGAGTCCGGTGGTGGCAAATCGACAGTCGTCTCGCTGCTCACTCGGCTCTATGCGCCGGATAGCGGTGACGTTCTGGCGAACGGGACGCCGATTTCGACCTATGCCCTCGACGAATGGCGTGACGCTGTTGCGATGGTCCGACAGGACCCGCATATCTTCAACGACTCCTTGCGGTACAACCTCACCGTCGGCAGGGATATCTCCGACGAGACGCTGTACGAGGTCGCCGAGAAGTCCCTCGTCCTCGAATTTCTCGATGACCTCCCGCAGGGGCTCGACACGGTGCTGGGCGACGACGGCGTGAAACTGTCCGGCGGGCAACGCCAGCGCGTCGCACTGGCCCGCGCGCTGCTGACGGACGCAGAGATACTCGTACTCGATGAAGCCACCAGCGACCTCGACTCGAACCTGGAACGGCAAATCCATCGAACCGTCGAGACGCTCGACGGGGACCAGACCGTGATCGCAATCGCCCATCGGCTCTCGACCGTCTCTAACGCCGACCGAATCTACACCGTCGAGGACGGGCAGGTCACAGAACGGGGCAGCCACGCCGAACTGCTGGACGACGACGGGACGTACGCAGAGTTGTACGCGATGCAGGGAACGGCGGCCGCGAAGTCTTCCAGCGGTTGAGCCGCTCTCACCTGTCCGGTTGTACCGACCGGTTCAGACCTCTCGCCGGCGACCCTTCGGCACCTGGGACCTGAGTTCGCCGTACACGTACAGGCCGACGCCGACCGGTTCGGCCTCGCCGGCGAGGTCGTGTGTGACGACGAGATACCCCCAGTCGCCATCCCAGTCGAGTTCCTGGTCCTCGCCGGCCACAAACGCTCGGGCAGCGTCTTCATCGAGGTGGATGACGTTCTGGCTGGCGTGCTCGCCGAATCGCTGGACGGCCTCCAGCGTCGGCTTCCAGTGTTCCTGGCGCGTCCGCAGGAACGTCATTCCAAGGCCCTCGATGTCGACCGGTGACGGGGGGGTGCCCTGATACAGCCACAGTTTGCCAGCGCCGCGTTCCCAGAACGTGTACCCCTCGAAAGTCTCCGGCGGGACGCCGAACCGCTCGGTCCAGAAGTCGAGCACTTCCTCGCGGGTCGCCCGCTCGGGGTCTTCTCGCTCTTCGTCTGTCTCTGGGAGCCGCGTGAACTCCGTGCTCTGGTCGCTCATTCCGCGGGTACCTCCAGTTTCGCACAGAAGAACCCGCCCGTGTCGTTGTGATGCGGGTAGATGCGCTTGGCGTCGGCGACGCTGGGGTCGAATGTCTCGTCCTGCCACTCGGTGATGCCGGGGGCGTGGTCGAGCGGGAGGTCGTAGTCCACAATTTCGCAGGCCGTCTCGCCGAGAACGTAGTCCAGTACAGCCTCGTTTTCCTCCGGGGCGAACGTGCAGGTGGAGTAAACGACGGTTCCGCCGGGTTCGGTCACTTCGACGGCTCGCTTGAGGATTCCTTTCTGGACGCCGGAGATGCCTTCGACGTGCGAGAGCGTCCAATCTTCCAGCGTATCGGGGTTCTTGCGAATGGTCCCTTCACAGGAACAGGGGACGTCGACGAGTGCCCGGTCGTATCCCTCGCCGCCGAAGGGCTTGAGCGAGTGGTTGCGCCCGTCCTCGTGGGTGACAGCGACCGTGGTCGCGCCCAGCCGCTCAGTGTTGGTCCGTAGCGCCGAAATCCGTCCGAGGTTGTTGTCGGTTGCGACGACCTCGCCGGTATCCTCCATTAGCGCGGCGAGCTGAGTCGTTTTGCTCCCCGGTGCCGCACAGGCGTCCCAGACCCGTTCGCCGGGCTGGGGGTCCAGTACGGTCGCGGGAATTACGGACACCTCCTCCTGGCCGTGAATCCAGCCGTGGAAGTATGGCCAGTTCGCGCCGGGGGAGTCCTCGGGCAGGACGAACAGGCCGTCGTGCCAGTCAACGGGTTCGTAGGCGATGTCCGCTTCCGCAAGCGCCGTCCGGACCCGCTCGACGGTGGCCTTGATCGTGTTGACCCTGACGGCCGACGGCAGCGGGCGTTCACACGCGTCGATGAACGCCTCGAAGTCGTCGATGATGGGTCGGTAGCGGTCGAGTGGTTCCATTGTCCGGCGTTCGCTGGCGGTCGGTTTGTGGGTTTCGAACGGCACCGGCCCATGGCTTTCAAGCCGCCGGCGGCCGATACCAGAGGTATGGCACACATACAGGTCCACCGCGACGACATCTCCCTCGACTCGCCGACACTGGTCGAGGGACTACCGGGTGTCGGACTCGTCGGCAAGATAGCCGCTGACCATCTCGTCGATGTCTACGATATGGAGTACTACGCGTCGGCCCACTGCGAAGGGTTGCCAGAAATCGCCGTGTACGGGACGGACGATCCGGACGTTCGCCCGCCGGTCCGACTGTACGCGGATGAGGGCCGTGACCTGCTCGTCCTCCAGAGCGATGCACCGATCTCCCCGTCCGGCGCGAAGGAGTTCGCCGGCTGTATGGTCAGCTGGTTCGAGGCCAACGACGCGACGCCGATCTACCTCAGCGGCCGTCCTGCCGAGAAAGACGGCGTTCCGAACGTGTACGGTGTCTCGACCGGTGACGGGGCGGCGATGCTGGAGGAAGCGGACGTGGACCCGCCCTCGGAGAACGGCGCGATCACCGGGCCGACCGGCGCGCTGGTCCACGAATCACAGCGGGTCGGGCTAACGAGCATCGGGCTCATCGTCGAAGCCGACCAGCAGTTCCCCGATCCGGAAGCGGCGCGGGCGCTCCTGCAGACGGCGATCAGCCCGCTGGCCGACTTCGAGGTCGACACCGAAGCGCTGGTCGAGCAGGCCGAAGAGATCGGCCGAGCCAAGGCACAGCTCGCACAGCAGCTCCAGGAGAACCAGGAGGAGAGCACGAGCGCACGGCCGCTCGGGATGTATCAGTAATGGCGGGCGCAGACGACATCGTTCGCGGGTTACTGGTCGTGGGTGTCGCCATCCTCGCAGCGATAGCGGCGTGGTACCTGTTCGTTGCGGTCCCGGACGACCTGGCGGAACTGCTTGGCGTCCTGTTACTGCTGGCCGTCGTCATCGGTGCGGTGCGTATCGGCAGCAACGTCGCCGGGTCGGTGCTGCCCGCACACAACGTCGCGGAGGTCGCCGTCGAAGGGCCGATCACCCGCGACGGCGGTGGCGGGATCACCAGTCCGCCGGTCGGCGCATCGGCCGACGACATCGTCGAACAGATCGAGCGCGCCGACGAGGACCGCGGCTCGGCGGCGCTCCTGTTGAAGCTGAACACGCCGGGCGGCGAAATCGTCCCCAGCGAGGACATCCGCATCGCTGCCGAGCAGTTCGACGGCCCGACCATCGCCTACGCGACGGATGTCTGTGCCAGCGGCGGCTACGACATCGCCGCCGGCTGTGACGAGCTGTGGGCGCGCGAGGGCTCTATCGTTGGCTCCATCGGCGTCGTCGGCTCGCGGGTCAACGCCAAGGAGCTGGCCGACCGCCTGGGGCTCTCTTACGAGCAGTTTACCGCCGGTGAGTACAAGGACGCCGGCGTCCCGCTGAAGGAAATGACCGAGGACGAGCGCGAGTACCTGCAGGGCATCGTCGACGACTACTACGACCAGTTCATCGATACCGTTGCCGAGGGGCGCGAGATGGACGCCGAGACGCTCAAAGCCACCGAAGCGCGCATTTTCCTCGGTGACGAGGCCGAAGAACGTGGGCTCGTCGACCGGCTCGGCACGCGAGACGACGTCGAGGCGAGTCTGGAGCAACGGCTTGGCGAGGATGTGACGATCAAGGAGTACGAACCCGAGCGCGGATTGACGGGCAAGCTCCGCGGAGGTGCACAACAGGTCGCGTTCGCGCTGGGCGCGGGTATCGCCAGCGTCGCCGACGGCGATATCGAGGACCTCTCCTTCCGGCGATAGCTCGGGAGGTTTTTTATTCGGGGACCGCCTTCGCCGTAGTGTGACTACGCTGGTGGTGTGTATCGACAGGGACAGTCCGGCCGCAGCGGCGTGTCCCGTCGTCGGCCGCGACGCCGTCGAGTCACTCATCACGCAGACGGGGGTCGTAGACCCGGAAGACAGCCGGGTCAACTGCCTCCTCGAAGGGCTCGCAGTCGCGGATGAACTCGAAGCCGAGGGGTCCTCGCCGGTCCTCGCCGTCGTCGGCGGCGGGAGCGACAGTGTCGGCTCGGACCGGGAAATCGCTAGCCAGATCGACGGTCTGGTCGCCGAGCACGAGCCCGATTCCGCGGTCGTCGTCGTCGACAGCGCCGACGACGAGCGGCTGGTCCCCATCATCGAGAGCCGCGTCCAGGTCGACGCCGTCGACCGCGTCGTCGTCCGCCAGGCCCGCGACATCGAATCGACGTACTACCTGCTCAAGCAGTTCCTGGCCGACGAGGAACTCCGCAAGACGGTGCTGGTCCCCGTCGGGATCATCATGCTCGCGTTCCCGCTGTTGCTCGTCGTCACCAGCCCGACCATCGCCGTCGGCGCTATCGCGGCCGCCATCGGCGTGTTTCTCATCTACAAGGGGCTGGGTATCGATACGTACCTCTCGCGGCTCCCCGGCCAGACCCGGGAAGCCCTGTACTCGGGACAGGTGTCGCTCGTGACCTACGTCGTCGCCGCCGGCCTCTCGCTCGTCGGCATCTTTGCCGGCGTGCTGGGCGTTTCGGCGGTCGGCGATATCAGTCCCTTCTTGCTGGCGAACCGCTTTGCCTTCGCGTCTGTGCCGTGGCTGACCGGCGCGGCGCTGGCCGCCTCGCTCGGTCGCCTGCTGGACGAACTCATCCAGCAAGAGGGGGTCCGGAGCGCGTACGTGAACCTCCCGTTCGGTGCGGTCGCGGTCGGGCTCGTCGTTCGCGGCTTTTCTGCGTACTTCCTCGAACGCGGTGGCGTGTTCGAGCCGTTTCAGGTGCCGGAGACGAACCTCGGCATCGTTCAGATTCAGGGGTTCATGCTGGAGGCCGGGACCCGCCTTGCACTGTTCATCCTCGCAGGTATCCTCATCAGCCTCGTCGGCGTCCGGGTGGCGACCTACGTCAGCCACACCGATATCGAGGACGAACTAGTGGAATAGACAGCGATTTACGCCGCCGACGGCTACTGACGGCTATGACAGACGGTGCGTGGGTTTCGCTGTTCTCCGGCGGCAAAGACTCCTCGTGGGCGCTGTACCGGGCACTGGAACGGGGCCACCCCGTCGAACGCCTGGTGACGGTCCACCCGGAGGGCGACTCCTACATGTACCACGTTCCGGCGACCCGACTGGCCCGCCTGGCCGCCGAGAGCATCGGCATCCCACTCGTCGAAGTGGAGCCGGATGACTTCGAGGCCGACGACGTACCCGACTCCGGCGATCAGGGCGACGCCGAACTCGAACCGCTGGAGGCCGCGCTGCGCGAGCTCGACGCCGAACTGGACGGCGGCATCACCGGTGTCACTGCCGGCGCGGTCGAGAGCGAGTACCAGACCACCCGCATCGAATCGATGGCCGACCGCCTCGAAGCCAACGTGTTCGCGCCGCTGTGGCAAGAGAACCCACGCGACCTCGCCGACGCGATGCTCGACGCCGGCTTCGAGATACGGATCATTCGCGTGGCCGCCTACGGCCTTGACGAGTCCTGGCTGGGACGAACACTCGATGCCGACGCGCTCGACGAACTGGAGGCGCTCAACGAGGAGTACGGCGTCCATATTCTCGGGGAAGGCGGCGAGTTCGAGACACTCGTCACCGACGGGCCGCACATGGACCGCCGGATCGAACTTGAGTACGAGACGGAGTGGGACGGCAGCCGCGGAACGCTGCAGATCGAAGACGCGTGGCTGGCGTAGTCGGAAGCAGCGAACGACTGGCCCGGTCAGTCGTCGTTCGTCAACTGCGTGTGCGCACCGATGAGTGCGCCGGCCAGGTCCAGACTCTCGACCTGCGTATCCCGGTCGATAATCGACTGGCGGATGTCCGAATCGAGGATGGTCGTATCCGGGAACACGATGGCCCGGTCGAGACTGGAGTTGACGACCTCGGCCCCCGAGAGGACGTGTACGTTCTCGCCGAGCGTGGTGTTCTCGATGGTGGCGTCCTCTGCAACGACGTTTTCGCCGTCGAGTTCCCACGCGACGGCCTCCAGATAGCTTTCGGGCGTTCCGATGTCGTACCAGGCGTCGTCGAACGTGAACGCCCGGACGGGACCGTCATCAACGAGCCACTGGATGAACCAGCCGGGTTCGTCTGGGTTGTTTCCGTCTTCGAGGTACTCGTCGAAGCGAATTGCATCGGCCGGGAACGCGTAGCAGGCGATCGAGACAAGCGTGCTGTTGGGGTCGTCGGGCTTCTCCTGGAAGTCCGTGACCTCCTCGCCGTCAAGTTCGATGAGGCCGTAGGAACTCGCCTTCTCCCGCGATCCGACATCGTAGGCGGCGAGCGTGGGGTCGTCGTACTGTTCGAAGTAATCGATGAACTCCGCGATATCGAAGCTGATGAGGTTGTCGCCGGCGATGACCAGCAGATCCTCGTCGCCGAGCCCTTCCCGGTCGACCAGCTGGGCGAGCGCGCCGACGACTCCGAACTTCTCGTCTTCCTCGGCGGTTTCCTCGACGGTCAGGGACGGCTTCTCGAAACTGCTCGCGGCGATGTGGTCCCGGAAGTCGTCAGCAAAGCGCTGGTTCGTACTGACGAACACGTCAGTGATGCGACTGTCCTCCTCTAATTCGCCGAGAATCCGATCGATAACAGCCGTGTCACCGACGGGGAGCAGCATCTTGGGCCGGTGCTTGGTGACAGGCCAGAGCCGGGTGGCGTACCCGCCTGCGAGGACAATCGCTTTCATGTCCGGAAGCAGACAACCAGAATACAAGTTCTTTTTCATCGACGGGACCGCGGCACTTATCGGTGCCCCGGAGTACAACCGCGTATGACTGACGACGCTGACGGCCCGGAGACAGGGGATGCGAACCTCACGGAGAAAATCAACCAGACGAACGTCGACAAGCGTATTTCGAGCCTGGAAGCGGCCTACGACGAGGTCCCGGTCACCGAGGAGACCTTCGAACTGTCGCCCGACGAATACGCTGACGTGTTCGCTGCGACACGCGGGACCGGCTACTCCGGGAACAGCGTCGTGTTCGTCACCCGTGACGGCACCGACTTTCCGGAACTGAGTGACCAGATACCCGACCAGGCGGCCGGCGACACCCGCGACCGTGTCCTGCTGGTGCTGGGCCGCGGCGCTGACATGTGGGCGCTGCCAGGCGGCGGTAAAGGCGACGAATACGAATCGGTGCAGGGTACTGCGGTCCGCCGCGTCAACGAACAGACCGGCATCCGGTGTACAGTCACCGGCGTCGCGGAGGTCGTTCACTCCAAGTACTATCCGGACACCGACGCACAGGGGTCAGTACACACGCTGGACATCTATCTTCGGGCGGAGTACAAGAAGGGAGCCCTCGATGTGGACGAGTCGGAACTCGCTGGAGCGGCGTGGTTCGCGGAGCCCCCGGAGCGCCTGACTCCCGGCGCTGAAGAGCGGTTTACGGCCTTCCTTGACGACGAGTGAATCCGGGACCGGAACGAGAAGCCGATCAGTGTTCGACTAACTCCACGAGCACGCCGCCGGTCGTCCTCGGATGGAGAAACGCCACATCGTGTCCCCATGCGCCCGGCCGCGGCTTCTCGTCTATGAGGTCGATGCCGCAGTCACTGACCGTCTCTAGCGCGGCGGCGATGTCGTCTGTCTCCAGGGCGACGTGATGGATACCCGGGCCGTTGCTGTCGAGGTATCTGGGGATCGCGCCATCGGCGTCGGGCAGCGGTTCTAACAGTTCGAAGTAACCGTTGTCCATCTCCAGGAACGTTACCCGGAGGCCGTCAAACGTCTCCTCGTGGACGACCGGTGTCCCGAAGGCGTCGTCGAACAGTTCTGCGAGCGGGGCGGCGTCGTCCGTTGCGATGCCGGCGTGGTCGAATCGCATGGACGGTCGTACACCGGGGTGGCTTATAATTCTGGGAGCATGGACGGTTGGAAAATAGGGGAAGCCCCGCGTCTCGACCGATCCTTACATCGACGAGCCGGGCTGGTACTCGCCGAACACGTCCCGGAGCACGTTACACACTTCGCCGGTCGTGGCGTACACCTTCACGGCGTCGATGATATAGGGCATGACGTTCTCGTCGCCCTCGGCGGCCTGTCGGAGCGCATCGAGTTTCGCCTCGACGGCCTCCTCGTCGCGCTCCTCCCGGACGGTGGCCACGTTGTCTTGCTGGGCCTGTTCGACGGCCTCGTCGACCTCTTCGATGTCCTGTTCGCCCTCCTCCTCGACCTGGTACTCGTTGACGCCGACAATGATCCGTTCGCCTTCCTCCTGTTCGCGCTGGCGCTCGAAGGCCACGTCCTGAATCTGGCGCTGGACCCACTGCTCCTCGATGGAGCGGCGCATCCCGCCGCGTTCGTCGACCTCCTCGATGAGTTCGCGGGCCTCGGCTTCGAGTTCGTCGGTCAGCGACTCGACGTAGTAGCTCCCGGCCAGCGGGTCGATTGTGTCGGCCGCGCCGGACTCGTGAGCGAGAATCTGCTGAGTGCGTAGCGCGGTCCTGACAGACTGCTCGGTCGGCAGGCCGATGGCCTCGTCCTTGCCGTTGGTGTGGAGGCTCTGTGTCCCACCCAGGACCGCTGCGAGTGCCTGGTAGGACACGCGGACGACGTTGTTCTCGATTTGCTGGGCGGTCAGCGTCGACCCGGCGGTCTGAGTGTGGAACTTCAGTTGCTTGGACTTGGGGTTCTGGGCGTCGAAGCGCTCGTCCATGATTTTCGCCCAGAGGCGGCGGGCCGCACGGAACTTCGCCACCTCCTCGAAGATGTTGTTGTAGGAGGCAAAGAAAAAGGAGAGCTGCGGGGCGAACTCGTCGACATCGAGGCCGGCCTCGATGGCTGCCTCGACGTACTCGATGCCGTCGCCGAGCGTGAAGGCGATCTCCTGGGCGGCCGTCGAGCCGGCCTCGCGGATGTGATACCCCGAGATGGAGATGGTGTTGAACTTCGGCGTCTCGGCTGCGCAGAACTCGAAGATGTCGGTGATGAGCCGCATCGACGGCTCCGGCGGGTAGATGAACGTGTTCCGAGCGATGTACTCTTTGAGCACGTCGTTCTGGATGGTCCCGCGGAGTTCCTCGCGGTCGACGCCCTGCTTGTCGCCGACGGCGATGTACATCGCCAGCAGCACCGACGCGGGGGCGTTGATGGTCATGCTGGTCGACACCTCGTCGAGCGGGATGCCGTCGAACACGGTCTCCATGTCGTCCAGCGAGTCGATGGCGACGCCGGTTTTGCCGACTTCGCCGGCAGCCATCGCGTGGTCGGAGTCGTAGCCCATCTGCGTCGGGAGGTCGAACGCCATCGACAGCCCGGTCTGGCCCTGGTCGAGCAGGTAGTTGAACCGTTCGTTGGTCTCCGTCGCAGTTCCCATCCCGGCGTACTGGCGCATCGTCCAGAGTCGGCCTCGATAGCCGGTCGGATACACGCCGCGGGTGTAGGGCTCCTGGCCGGGGAAGCCCAGATCCTCTTCGTAGTCGAGATCGGAGATGTCTTCGGGGGTGTACAGACGGTCTACTTCGTGTCCCTCGGTGTCCGTGGTGAACGTCTCCTTGCGTTCGCCAAAGCGGTCGACGGTGGGCTGGACGTCGTCTTCCTCCCACTGAGCCTTCGACTCCCGTATCTCTTCCAGCTCGTCGGGGTCAAACATGGGCGGACTGTCGGACGGCGGAGGCTTAAGGGTTCTTAAATCCTTCACGGTTTGTAATACGCGTCCCGCGGCGATACGGCGGCGTGACGTTCCGAGGTGGGTTTATATCGTCGGCATTTAGCGAGGACTATGCCAATCGAACCGGGTGACGGCGTCACCATCGAGTACGTCGGGCGCTTCGAGGACGGCGGCGTCTTCGACACGTCACGTCCCGAAGTCGCCAGGGAGCACGGACTCATCGAGGCACAGGGCGTCGAGGCGAGCGAGTACGCACCGCTTTCGTTCACCGTCGGTGCGGGCGAGATCATCGAAGGGCTCGACGAGGCTCTCGTCGGAATGGCCGCTGGTGAGGAGGCCACTGTCACGGTGCCGCCGGCGAAAGCCTACGGGGAGTTCCAGGCCGACCGCGTTCGCGAGTACGACCCGGAGACGTTCGAGGGCATGGTCGGGAAGGAACCGGAGGTCGGGCTCCACGTCGAGGCCGAAAACGGCCTCCACGGGGACGTGACTGCGGTCCGAGACGACGCCGTTGAAGTCGATTTCAACCACGAGCTGTCGGGTAAGACGCTCGTGTTCGACATCGAAGTCATCGATGTCAGATAACCAGTTCGTTGTCGGCAGGTAATCAGTCGCCCGTGTCGTACTTGTAGGTCGCTTCGTCGGGGTCAATACCGAAGTCCTCTGGACCCTCCTCCGGCTCGGGCTCCTCGGACTCGCCGGCACTGGCCTTCTTGAACCGTTTGCGGAGGTGCCCCGGTACTTCGAAGCGGTCGAGGGCAACCCGGAGCGGTACCGCGTCCGGCTGGATGTTCTCCTGTTTGGTCTCGAGTCGGTCCCGGAGCCGGTCGGGGAGTTGCGCCGGTTCGATGCGCTCGAAGCCGAACTGCGCGAGATACTCAGAAGCGTTCGTCAGCGAGTAGACTGTGTCGAACCCCTCGTCGCCCGCGTACTCGACCAGCCGCTCGATGACGTGTGCGCCGACCCCCTGGTTGCGCCACTCCGGCAGCACGCCGATACTGGTCAGTTCACAGACGGACTCCTCGTCGCCCTTGTGGATACGGATACGGCCGAAGCCCGCCTTTTCGTGGCTCTCCTCGTCGATAGCGACGACGTAGTCCCGGGATCTGAAAGCCGTCTCGTCCAGTCCCATCTCCTCGATACGGTCCAGCAACCAGACTTCCTCTCGGTTTTTCGCATCCCGGACGTACATGCCTGAAAATTAACTGCCGCAGTCAAAAGGGTTTGCGGCGTAACTGTCGTGGTTGGGTTACGTGGCGGAGAGGCAATCACTAAGACAGTCCAACATGATTGATTACCCATGATCTCGCTCGAGATGGACATGGTCCAGTACGACTGTCCGTATATCGACACAACACGGGACTACGAGGTGTCGTTTCTGGCCAAGCAGTGGGATTTCCACCCTGTCGAGCGGGAGCTGGAGACGCGGATCATGGTCAACGGCGCGGACCGGGAGGAGCTAGACCGCGGGCTGAACGCGCTCGAAGCACACGACCACATGGAGTCCTATCAGCTCCTCCGCCGGAAAGGCGACCTGGCGCTCATCCGCTCACGAATCGACGAGACGAACGCGATGAGCGTCATCCGCGACCACAGCGGCTACATCACCGGGCCGTTCCGGATCCGGGACGGCTCGGAGATATGGCACGTCGGCTTCGATACCGAGCGGGTCGCGGAGGGGACGCTGTCGGAACTGGAACGGGACAACGACTACACGATCCAGTCCCGGGAATCGGTCGACCTGGAGGATTACTACGACCTGCTGCAGAACATCGACTCGGCGAAGCGCCTAGTCGACGGTTGTCGGGAACTCTCAGAGGTGGAGCGGGACACGCTGGAGAAAGCCGTCGAAGGCGGCTACTTCGACACGCCCCGGGACGCGACGCTTTCGTCGCTCGCCGAGGAGTTCGACGTATCGAAGATGGCCATCTCGAAAAATCTCCGACGGAGCCAGCGGAAGATTCTTGATCGGGTCACGACGGCGATGAACGACGTCACCAAGTGAGCGAAGGGGCGTCGTTGCGTCTCCCGGGGCTACTCCGCCCCGCTGCCCTGCATCAGTTTCTGGATGTCTTCGTCGGCCGCCAGCTCCTCCGGGTCGCCGCTGGCGACGATATCCCCGCGCTCGATGACGTACAGCCGGTCGACCACGTCGGGGACGTGCGTGACGTTCGACTCGGCGATGAGCACCGCGATATCGCGGTCGTTGATCTCCCGGATGTAGCGTTTGAGGCTCTCGACGACGACCGGAGCTAACCCCTCCAGCGGCTCGTCGAGGATGAGCAGGTCGGGCTGAAGCGCCAGCGCCCGACCGATGGCGACCATCTTCGCCTGGCCGCCGCTGAGGTTCTGGACCTTCGCGTCCCGGCGGCCGTCGAGTTCGGTCAGCACGTCGTAAACGCTCTCGATGACCGCGTCCTCGTCGTCGATGCCGCGGGCTGGCCCGCTGGTCCAGATGGGGAGCCGGAAGTTCTCGTCGACGGTCATCCCGGTGAACAGCTTCCGGTCTTCGGGCTGGTAGCCGATGCCCCGCTTGGGAATCAGCTCCGAGCGGATATCGGTCAGTTCCTCGCCGCGGAACTTGACTGAACCGCTCCAGACCGGTGTCAGGCCCATGATGCCCCGGAAGGTACTCGTCTTGCCGGCCCCGTTGCGGCCGACGAGACCGACCGCCTCGCCGGCATTCACGTCGAGGTCGATGTCCTCGGTCACCTGGAACCCCTCGACGGCGGCGTTGAGGCCGCGAACGGACAGCAGGGCGTCGTTACTCATCGTCACCCACCCCCAGGAGGAGCCGTCGGAGTTCGTCGTCCGTTTCGAGCATCGTCGGCGGACCGACCCCGTGGACGGTCCCCTGATGGAGGGCGACGACGCGGTCGGCGTACTCCGTAACGATGTCCATGTCGTGCTCGATGGTGACCGTCGTGACGCCCTCGGCTCGGCCGACCTCGACGATGGTCTCGATGACGTACTCCTTCTCGCGGGTCGAGACGCCGGAAGTCGGCTCGTCGAGTAGGAGGTAGTCCGGGTCGAGGCCGAAGGACATCGCCACGTCGAGCAGTTTCCGGTCGCCGTGGGGCAGTTCCTCGGCGACGGTGTCGGCGGCGTCTTCGAGCCGGAACTTCTCCAGCAGTTCCTCGACCTGTGCCTCGACCTCCTCGTGACCGTCGGCCATAGAGAACAGGCTCCAGGTCTTGCCCTGTTCGGTCAGCACCACCGTTCGGAGGTTCTCACGGACCGTCATCTCCTCGAACACCTTGACGACCTGGAAGCTCCGGGCGATGCCGGCGTCGACGCGCCCGTTTGCCGACATGCCGGTGATGTCGTCGCCGTCGAGGACGATGGAGCCCTCGTCCGGCGAGAGAAAGCCGGTCAGCAGGTTGATGAACGTCGTCTTCCCGGCCCCGTTCGGGCCGACGATGAAGACGAGTTCGCCGTCCTCTTTCCCGAACTCGAGCGTGATGTCGTCAGTCGCGACCAGTTCACCGAATGACTTCCGCAGATTGCGTGCTTCGAGCATATCAGTCGACTCCGAACAGGATTATCCGCAGGCTGGTCAGCGCCTCTGTCACCTTCCGCTCTAGCGATTGCACGGCGGTCCGGCCCCACGTCGACAGGACGGACGGCTCCCGGCGCAGTTCATTGAGCCGCGTGTTGACGATACCGCCGGACCGGAGCGAGCCGACGATACCCCTCGGGAAGCCGTACACCAGTATCAGGAGTACTGCGCCCGTCAGGAACTCGTAATACTGGGTCACGTCCTGACCAACGTCCTGCAGGAAGACGAGGACGACACCGCCGATGAGCGGCCCGACGAGCGTCCGGAACCCGCCCAGTATCGCCATGAACAGGATGTCGCCCGACCGGAGGAAAAACAGCGTCCCCTCCGGGCGAACGTACTGGCGGACGACGGCGAACAGCCCGCCCGCGACGCCGCCGTAGATGCCAGAGATGACGAACGCGGCCCAGACGTACCGCCGGACCGGCAGGCCGATGAACCGCGCCCGGGTCCGCTCCTGCCCGATGGCATCGAGGGCGTTGCGGAACGGCGACTGTGTGATGCGGTACATCACGAATAGCCCGATGAGGATGACGACCACCGTCAGGTAGTACGTCAGCACCTGGTACACGTCCGGGCTGAACGCGGTTCCGAACAGTAGCGGCTGGTTCGCCGGCCCCGGCCGAATTGGGAGCCCGTCGCTCCCGCCGAGCGCGCTCTGACCGAGCGCGATGGCGTACAGGAGTTGGCCGAAGGCCAGCGTCAGGAGGGCGAAGTACAGCCCGGTGTGTCGCAGGGACAGCACTCCGATGATGGCTGCCATCACCGTCGCGGCCGCGATGGCCCCGAGCAACAGCAGGCCGACGCTCTGGACGCCGGCGTAGCGCGCGAGGACTGCGGTCGCGTACGCGCCGGTGCCGAAGAAGGCCGCGTGGCCGAACGACGTGAGCTTCGTGTGACGAAGCAGGAGGTTCAGTCCGACCGCCGCGAAGCCGAACAGCAGGCCCTGGTGGATGACGCTGAGCTGGAGGCTGTCGGAGACGGTCGTGAGGTCCGGCACGATGAACAGAACGACGACCCCGAGGACGAGGAAGGCCGCTTCCCGACGGGTCACTTCGACCCCGAGGAAACGATACGCCGGCGTCCCGTCGCGGTCGACGCGCTCCGGCATCACGCTGTCTCACCCCACGTCCCGAACAGCCCTTCGGGCTTGACTAGCAGGATTAGCGCCATGATCGCGAACGGGGCGGCGATCTCACCCGGCGGATACAGCGTGATCATCCAGCTCCGGATGACGCCGACCAGGAGCGCGCCGACGAACGCCCCGCGGAGGCTTCCCAGGCCGCCGATGACGATGACGACGAAGGAAAGCACCAGCGGATTGGTGCCCATTTCGAGCGTTGCCGACGTGGGCGGGACCGCCATTGCACCGGCGAAACCGGCGAGGAAGGCTCCGAGCGCGAACACCAGCGTGAACACGCGGTCGGTGCTGACGCCGATGGCGGTGGCCATCTCGCGGTCGATGGCCGTCGCGCGGATGATGCGGCCGGTCTTTGTGCGCTCGAAGAACCAGAACAGGCCCACGACGACGACCGAGCCGACGAGGATGACGAACACGTTGTAGGTCGGGTAGTTCAGTCCGACGAGTTCGCTCGTCGGAATCGTGTTGATGGCGCTGTACACGGCGTCGGTCCTGATCGAACTGTCCCCCCAGATGAACTTCTTCACGTCGAGAAGGATGAGCAGGAGGGCGAAGGTCAGCACCAGCTGGTACACCTGGTCGCGGTCGTAAATCTGTCGCAGGAACACCGCTTCGAAGAGGGTCCCGACTGGGAGGAGGATGGCCGCCGTTATCAGGACGGCCGCGAGGACCGCGAGTACGAACACGGCGGTCCCAACGACGCCGCCGCCCGGCGGGCCGATAACGCCGATGATGAACCCGAACACGCCGATGGCAGTGTACGCGCCCAGCGAGAACAGCTCCCCGTGGGCGAGGTTCAGCACGTCCAGGATGCCGAGGATGACGGTCAGTCCCGAGGCGATCATGAACAGGATGAACCCGAACTGGATGCCGTTGAGCGTCTGGACGAGCGCGGCTGTGGGTGTTACGGCCATGGCTCGGTATCAAGCGCTCCAGCTGTCCAGCCAGTCGCTGCCGGTGACGCCCGGTGGCGGCGCGGTCTCGGTCGCCGCGTAGGTGTTCACGTCGTCGAGCCTGGCCGCGCCGAGGTCGTCGTCGTACACCATCTGTCCGGCGAAGGAGTTCGACGCGCCCTGGTGATCTTCGGCGATGTTGTGGTAGCCGGCCGGCGTGAAGAAGCCGTGGCCCTCCAGGACCTGCGCGATCTGCTCCTGGCTCGGGTAGGTGCCCAGCAGGTCGATAGCCTTCTCGACGGCCGTCGCCCACGCGGTGACCGCGCCGTAGCCGCTCATGTAGTGAGCCGTCGGGACCGTCACGCCCTCTTGCTGTGTCGCGGCGTCGAACAGCTCCCGGCCGGGCTGCCAGTTGCCCAGCGCCGGCTTCCCCCAGTAGTAGTTGCGCGACCCGGAGTAGATATCCGTCCCGGCCAGCGCGTCGCCCGGTACGTCGCCGGCCGCGCTGTACAGCGTCGTGCCGAACACCGTCGTGTTCTCGAACATGTCGTTGGCGTTCGCCTGTCGCACGAATGTCGTCACGTCGCCGCCCCACAGGCTGGAGAAGGTCACGTCCGGCTCCTCGTTGTTGATCGAGGTGATGTGGTTCGACATGTCGCTGGCTCCGAGTTCCGGGAACCCCTCGTAGACGATTTCGGCGTCCGTGAGTTTCTGGATTGCCTGCGTGAACACCCGCATCTCGTCCTCGCCGAAGGAGTAGCCGGGGTTGACCCCGGCGACGGTCGAGATGTTGTCCGCACCGATGCGCTCGACGGCCTCCCGGGCCATCGTCACCACCTCCATGATGTCGTAGTTCTGGAAGCGGAAGGAGTAGGTCGGGTCGGGGACGGTCTCCTCGTAAAGCGTCGTCACCGTCCCGTCGGTGCTGACGTTGATGATCTCGTTTTTCTCGACTTCGGGGGCAATCTGGCTATGCGTGCCACTGGAAATCGGGCCGAACGTGACCTCTTTCCCCTCCTCGATGAACTGGTTGTAGCTGTCGAGCGGGTTCGACCCCTCGTTGACGACGTCCAGTTCGATCTCGCGTTGCCCGCCGACACCGCCCGCTTCGTTGATGCGCTGGACTGCGAGTTCGGCCCCGCGCTGGGCCTGGATGCCGAGTACGCCCGGTGCGCCACGCGTGAACGTCAACAGCCCGGCCTGTATCGGTTCGTCGGAAATCTTGTCACCGGACTGCCCGCCCTGATCCGCTGTTTCACCGTCACTCAGCAGTGTCGAGCAGCCAGCGAGCGCTGCGGCGACGGCCGAGCCGCCGACCGCGGAGAGCAGTTGTCGCCTGCCGATGCCACCATTGTCGTGGTCCGAAGTAGCCGTTGAATCCATAGGTATCACCCCGTTCCGTCGTTCCGGACGTGGCGTCCGGCGTCTCTGACCAGCGGCGTGTGCCGCATTCACAGGGGTGGCTGTAGCTACCGTCCAACCCAGGGAATAACGGGAGGTTTACACGTAAACCACGGTGGCTCGCGAGGCGGCGTATCGGCGTTCTCGCGCCGCACTGCCGGAGTGCCACAGCAGCCAGTCGGGTATACATGTCAACCCGCCCCTATTCGGGCATGTCTAGAGAACGTGTGACTGAATGGCATCCAGCACCTCTCACGAACGGCTCGAAGTCGAGTCCATCGACGAGTCCTCGATACTGTTCGTCAACGACGACCACTACACGAGCGACACTGTCTGTCTGGTGACCGGCGGCGGGTCGGGTATCGGCCGGGCGACGGCGCTGGCGATGGCCGCCAACGGGGTGACCGCCGTCGCCACCGATATCGACGAGGACGGCCTCGCCGAAGTCGCGGCGACCGCGGCGGACCTCGACCTCGATGGGACCGTCGAGACCGTGGCCGGCGACCTCGCGAGCGACGCGGATATCGAAACTATCGTCGAGACGGCCGCCTCCCACGGCACCGTACGGTATCTCGCGAACATCGCCGGCCTCCAGCACATCGACGCCATCGAGGACTTCCCGATGGAGAAGTACGACCAGATGCACGACGTAATGCTTCGCGCCCCGCTCGCGCTCTCGAAGCGCGTCATCCCTCACATCCGCGGGACCGACGACGGCGTGGGTGCCATCGGGAACATGGCGTCGGTCCACGGCCACTACGTCACCTCGGATAAGGTGGCCTACAACGTCTCGAAGTTCGGCCTGCGGGGGCTGACGCAGTCTATCGCCGCCGAGGGCGGCGACGGACTCCGTGGGTTCTCCATCAGCACGGGCTACGTCAAGACGCCGCTGGTCGTCGGCCAGATTCCCGACACCGCCGAGCAGCGGGGCATCAGCGTCGACGAGGTCATCGACGACGTGATGCTGGGCCAGGCCCGGGTCAAGGAGATGATGGACCCCATCGACGTGGCGAACCTCTTTGTGTTCGGCTTCTCCGGCCACGCCGACCATCTCAACGGCGGGGACCTGCTGTTCGACGGCGGCATGACAAAGACCTACGAGTGAGAATCCAGCGTATGAATATGAACCACAGCGGTCGGCGATTCACGCACTGTCGGGGCGAGTCCTCGAGACTCCTGACCAGGCGTCCCGGCCGCCGAGCCACGGCAAATGTTTGTACCTTGCCATCAAACACTACAAATTACTGACGCTATGAGCGACCAAACCCACGAGGACTCCATCGTCCACGAACCGAGCCATGCGTTCGTCGAATCGACGAACGTCTGGGAGTTCATGCAGGAATACGACATCGACAACTACGACGAACTCATCGAGCGAACGACCACGGACCTGCCGGACGAACCCGACTCGGGCGTCGACTGGTTCTGGGACGTGCTCCCCGAGTACCTCGACATCGAGTTCTTCGAGGCGTACGACGAGGTCCGAGACAGTAGTGACGGGCCGCAGTTCACCGACTGGTACGCCGGTGGGACCATCAACGCCGCCCACAACGTGCTGGACCGCCACGCGGCGCGGGACAGCCCCACTCGAAACACGGTCGCGCTCATCTGGGAGGGCGAACCCGGCGACGTGCGGGAGGTCACGTACCACGAACTGAATCGGCAGGCAAGCAAGGTGGCGAACTACCTGGAATCCGTCGGCGTCGGCACCGGCGACACTGTCGGCTTGTACATGCCGATGGTCCCCGAGGTGGCGTCGATACTGTACGGCTGTCTCAAGGTCGGTGCAATCGCCGTACCGATCTTCTCCGGGTTCGGCGTCGACGCGACGGCGACGCGCATCGCCGACGCGGAGTGTTCCGTGCTGTTCACCGGCGACGGCTTCTACCGCCGGGGCTCCGGCGTTCACCTCAAAGCCACCGCCGACGAGGCCATCGAACAGGCCGGCGAGGAACTGGGCACGACGCCGGTCGAACACACCGTGGTCTACGACCGCCTCGGTGTCGCCGACGACCCCGACGAGACGATTCGCTGGACCCGCCGCGACGAGTGGTGGGAGGACGCGATAGAGACCGCCGACGACGAGTACGCGGCGAAGGAACTCCCGAGCAACCAGGAGTCGATGCTGCTGTACTCCTCCGGGACGACCGGGAAACCGAAGGGCATCGTCCACACGCACGCCGGCGCGCTCATGCAGGCGGCCAAGGAGATCTACTTCGGCTTCGACCACAAGCCAAGCGACCGCTTCTTCTGGGTGAGCGACATCGGCTGGATGATGGGCCCCTGGACGCTGCTCGGGAACCACGCCTTCGGCGGGACCGTCTTCATGTACGAGGGCGCGCCGGACCACCCCGAACCGGACCGCTTCTGGGAGATGATCGACCGCCACGACATCACCACCTTCGGCGTCTCGCCGACCGCAATACGGGCACTCCGAAAGAAAGGGGACGAGTGGCTGGAGGGCCACGACCTCTCCAGCCTCCGGTTGCTGGGCTCGACCGGCGAACCCTGGGACGCCGAGAGCTGGCTCTGGTTCTACGAGCACGTCGGCAACGAGGACTGCCCAATCATCAACATCTCCGGCGGGACCGAGATCATGGGCTGTTTCCTCATGCCGATGCCGATTCAGTCGCTCAAGCCCTGCACGCTCGGCGGTCCGGGACTGGGGATGGACATCGACATCGTTGATTCCGATGGCGAATCAATCGCCGACACCCACGAGCGCGGCTATTTGGTCGCCAGGGACTCTTGCCCGTCGATGACCCGGTCGCTCTGGTCGGGCGACGAGCGCTACCTGAACGAGTACTGGTCGACCTGGGACGACGTGTGGGACCACGGCGACTGGGCCCAGAAAGACGAGGACGGCCTCTGGTTCCTCCACGGCCGAGCGGACGACGTGCTCAACGTCGCCGGGCGGAAGGTCGGGCCGGCGGAGGTCGAGGGCGCGGCGATGGAACACGAGGCCGTCAATCAGGCCGCCGCCGTCGGAGCGCCGGACGACACCACCGGCACTGCCGTCGTCCTCTACACCGTGCTGGAGCCCGGCTACGAACCCGACGACGACCTCCGAGACGACATCCGCACCGCCGTCGGAGAGGAACTCGGAAAGCCCTTCCGGCCCCGCGAGGTGCTGTTCGTCGATGAGTTCCCCAAGACACAGAGCGGGAAAATCATCCGCCGGGCAATCGCCGGCGTCTACCGCGGCGAGGACCTGGGCGACATGTCCAGCATCGAGAACCCCGCGGCGCTGGACGAGGTCCGCGAGGCGTCGTAGTCAGCCCCCGACGGCGCCCTCGGCCGGTTTCTCCAGCCGTAACAGTCCGGGCAGTGCGAGCACCGCGAGGACGACCTCTGTCCCGCCGGCCACGAGGAACGCGACTGGGTAGCCGAAGGCCCCCGCAACGGTGCCGCCGACGATGATACCGGCGAGGAAGCCGACGCTGCCGAAGATGTTGAACCCGGCCATAGCGGTCCCGCGCTCCGTCTCGCCGGCGAGGTCCGAGACGAGCGCCATCGTCGCCGGGGCCATCAGCGCGCCGATGACGCCGGTCAGCACCATCCCCGCCCCGGCGATAGTGACCGTCGGAGCCTGCCCGACGCCAATAACTGTGAGCCCGTACAGCACCGACCCGACGACGATGGGAGCGGTTCGGCCGATGCGGTCAGAGAGCACGCCGAAGGGGTACTGCAGGAGGGCGAACGGCCCGAAAAACAGTGCCAGCATGACGCCGGTTTCGCCGGGCCCCAGTTCGAACGTCTCCCTGAAATAGAGGGTCCCGACGAGCGCGAAAAAGCCCGCGGTGAGCCGGTCGATAAACCCGAAGGCGTACGGCACGCCGAGCGTCGGCCGCTGTTTGAGCCCGGACACGGTCGCAGCCAGGCCCGACCGCCCGTCCGACGGTGCGCGGTCGGTCACGAGCAGGGCGGCCACTGCGACGACGAGCGACAGCGCGCTCGCCACGTACAGCGGGAGCGTCGTCTGGATTTCGTACAGTTGGCCGCCGAGTGGCGCGCCGAGCGCCGTTCCGCTGCCGATAGCGATGCCTGCCGCTCCCATGTTCTTGCCGTGGCCGCCGCCGAGGTCCATCAGCATCGTCATCGCCAGCGAGAACGCCGCGATGGTGGCCCCGCCCTGGAGCGCTCGCAGGACTAGCACGCCCGCAAACGGGAGCGAGACAGCGCCGGGGAGCCACGCGATGAGGGCGTACAGCACTCCGCCTGCGCCCGCTCCACCGACGATGAACGGCGTGCGCCGTCCGGTGGCGTCGCTGAGCACCCCCCACACGCCAGCGAAAACGACGAAAGCCCCGAACTCAGCGGCGAGGAACCACATGCTCGCATTCAGGTCCGTGGTCGCACCCAGCCTCCGGACGAGTCTGTCGACACCCGGATACAGCAGGACCTGCGCGAGCAAGACAGCGAAGATAACGCCGGCGAGAACCCCCCGATCTGTGCGGTCCGTCACAGACGACGATACAGCGAGCCGAGAAAAATAGATGTCGGACCCGAACACGAGACCCTAATCGTAGGATCCCACAACTATCGACCACAGAACGTCGCACCCGCTAACTCGGGCCAAACCGCCTTACTCAGCGCTATGCGGCGGAACGAAACCGCAGTTCGAACAGCCGTTGTGCTTCGTCGTCTGGTAACTCAGTTCCGCCCCGCAGTTTGGACAGTTATACTGGTCTGAACTCATTCACCTACTCGTATTGTTCGACAGTACCTAAACCTTTCCTCGACAATCGTCTATAATATTTTTTCAGTCGGATTTCAGGCAGTAGCGTGGCTTAGACTGGCGTTGGCCTGTCGACGGGCCAGCTAATTGCGCCGTTCAGGAAGGGTGAACAAGGCCCTGGAACGGGTACAGGTCGATGCGTGTAGCCGTTGTCGTGCATGCAACGGCAGACGTGTACGTTCTGGAAGTTCGACCGCACAGGACCCGGGATAGCTGTCGTCGCAGTTTACATCGACTCCTGTCGAAGTGTTACAGTGATAACACTCAACGCTGATCCAGGGTTCTGAGTTTCGGATCAGCAGCTACCCACAATCGGTAGTTTCGTTCGATATGCGGATTCAGATGTAGTGTTTCCCATCTATCCGCTGAGATGCACATCATTACCGAGACAACAAAAGAAACGACGAGACGGAAACAGCGTGGTTCCGCGTCCGTTTACATGTAGCCGAGGTCGCGCAGGCGCTCCATCAGGTCTTCTTTGTCCTGGGCGCGGCCGGCGCGCTCGGTCGTGTTCTCCATGTCCTGTAGCCAGGCGGGCTCCTCGGCGGACTTGTCGGTGCTGACCTCGCTCCCGAGCGAGCGGAACCCGGCGAAGTACTTCGGCGAGACCGGCACGTCTTCCTTCTCGATGCCCTCGGGCAGGTCGTCCTGGCCCTGCGGGACGTAGCCCTCGTCCGGGTAGCCTTCGACCGTGTCCGGGACGACGAAGTTCCAGAAGGCCTCCCACACGTCGGCTTCCGCGAACTGGAGAATCGACTGGATGCGGTCGTGCGGCGGGTAGATGTCCGGGTCGTGACGCGGCGAGAAGAACGTCTCGTCGGCCCGGGACTCCTGTTCGTCCCAGCGAATGCCCGACAGGATGCCGTCAACGTCGTGCTCCTCGATAGTGTCGTTGAGCGCCACCGTCTTCAGGAGGTGGTTGCCGACGTAGGTGTCGAGCAGGAACGGGAACGTGTCCTCCTCGTATTCGAGGATGTTCCGAATGTGGTGCTGGTTGTGCTCCGAGAGTTCGTCGACGGGGATGTCGTCACCCGGTTCGAGACCGTTCTCGTCGACGTAGTTGCCCACGTCCTCGTTGCGCGCCCAGATGACGTCGAGGTCCCACTCGTCGGCCCAGTGCTCGACGAAGTCGATGAGTTCGTCGAAGTGCTGGTAGTGGTCGATGAAGACGACCGGGGGTACTTCGAGGTCGAAGCGCTCGGCGACTTCCTTGACGAAGTACAGCGTCAGCGTCGAGTCCTTGCCGCCGGTCCACATCACGACAGGGTTCTTGTACTGTTCGAGGCCGGTCTTCGTGACCTCGATAGCCTTCTCGATCTTGTGGTTGACAGTCGGGTACTCCTCAGGGGATTCACCCTCTCCGTCAGTGTAATCAACGTCCAGATAGTCCGGGAACTCTGCTGATTCGGACATAGTGTAATGAGATATAATTACGAACGTCAAGTACTTTTTGGATGTTCGACAGGTGTGTGAGGCGGTGGCAAATGGGACGTTGTTCGTGCGTTGCCCGGTCACTCGGGTTTTTTGTCGCCGGCGCGGAAGGCGTGGTATGGACGACCGCCCAGGCCTTCCAGCCCGTCTCTTTCACCGCTGGCTGTTGCGCTATGTCCCCGTGGCCGCGCTGATACTGTTTGTCAGTGTCCTGGTCGGATACGGGCTCGGCAGCCAGGTACCTGCCGAATGGCTCCAGAACCCGGGAACGACGGGCGAAAACCCGTTTATGCCGGCCGAGCTGACGACCCTCTCGCTGACGGTTAACAACCTCGGCGCGTTGCTCGTGATGGCACTCGGCGCTATCTCGCTCGGCGCGATGACGGTGCTGTCACTGGTCTTGAACGGCCTCCTCATCGGCGTCGTCGTCGGTATCGCACTCAAACAGGTCTCCCCTGTCGTTGTCGCTGCGCTCATCGTCCCCCACGGCCTTATCGAGATCCCCGCGTTGCTCATCGTCGCCGCCGTCGGGCTCCGGTTCGGGTGGCGCACGATCCAGTACATCCGTGGTCGCACGAACGAACTGGTCACCGGACAGGATATCCGGGAAGCCGGATGGCTGCTCGCGGCGGCCGCCGTGCTCATCGTGATCGCGGCCTACATCGAAGCGAACCTCACACTCGAAATCGCGTCACGGTTTACCGACGCTGATCTCTCAGGTATCACGACGGCGTAGCGGTTCGGAGCAGCCGCTAATGGATATTGAGCTACGGCTTGAGAACCTCAGATCAGTGACCGGACGCTACCTAAACCGCGTTACGAGATGAACTCGTTGTCGCGCCAGTTGACGCCCTCTTCTTCCTCGCCGTCGCGGGGCTCCTCTGCAACGTTGATCGCAGCGGGTCGCTCTTCCCCGTCGACGATGCGGACAGCTTCGAGTTCCTCGTCGACCGCCGCAATCGCGGTCAGTGTCCCCTTCTCGGCGACTTTCGCGATGTCACACAGGACCTCGAACATCGCGTACTGGAGTGCGGTGTTCTGGAGCACGGTCTCGCGGTCGCCCTTGAAACAGGCGTACTCGACGAGTTCGGACTCGATCTCTTCCTCTTCCTCTTCGAGCGCGCCCCACTGGGGGCCGCCGCCGGAGCTTCCGGTACTTGCGGCCCCGGGCGGGCCCATCTCGTCGGGGTCCTCCTCGTACACCCGGTTCTCCGTGACGCTGGCCTTGAGCTGGGCCGTCGGGGTGTACTTGCTCATGGAGTCGTCCTTGGCGACGGCGCTGACGATAAGGGTATTATTTCGACGGGTGATGTCGATGTCAGCGATTTCGGGGGGAAGGTCCGGATCCTCGAAGAAATCGTAGGCGTCTTCCAGTGGCAGTTCAAGTGTCGAGTGGAGTCTGTATACGCGGCTGGTCATGGTTGGGGAAGCGTGTATCAGTCGTCGAAGGCCGTCCGCTGACGCTGTAGTCACTACTCTGTAGGGGCCACTTGCTTATATGACCTGTCCTTCATTCGCGGTTTCGCCGCTCTATATCAGGCCGTATCTGAGCCGTATGTTAAAGGTATTTAGAGAGCCTCTAGCAGGAAATATGTTAGCGGTATTCAGTGCCTACTAGTCGTCCGCAGGTGTGGGGTCTCCGCCCTCCGGGCTGACGTCCCCTTCGATACTGGGTGGGTATTTGCCGCGGTCGAGTTTCAGGTCCGACTGCGGCCGCGCCATGCAAGTCAGTGCGTAGTTCTCGCGTTCCCGGTCGGTCAGTCCGCGGGCGGCAGGCTGCGTGACCGACCCCTCAATGATTTCCGCCGAACAGGCCAGGCACATCCCCACGCGGCAGGAGTACTCCTGGGCGATACCCTCCTCGATACACCGCGAGAGAATCGTCTCCTTTTCGGAGACGGTGATCTCCTCGCCCGTCCCCACAAACGTCACCGTGTACTCGGTCATGCTCGGCCCTTTGACACCCCCCAGCAAAACTCTTTATCACCGCTGTCCCTGAATGGGACGGACTGCTGTAAGTCATTGCTGCATCGCGCACTCATAGTCGGCCGTTCGTCGCGGGAAACAGTTACAGCAGTCCGTAAAACCGATAGTCGGAATAATTTTCTCTCTCCGGGCAGGACGGGAGTGCATGACCACACACCAGGACGGCAACGCCGGCGGAGCGTCGGCGACTGCACGGACCGTTTCCGTGGACGTTGTCGTCGTCGGGGCCGGGACATCCGGCTGTTACGCCGCCGCGACCGTCGCGGACGCGGGCTACGACGTCGTCGTCGTGGAGCGCAAAGACGAGACCGAGGCCGGCCACATCGCCTGCGGGGACGCGCTGAAGGGGGCCAGTGACTTCCCCGAGGCCATTCCGAAGTCCCAGCTCGAACCGGCGTTTACGAACACGGACGTCGACCACGGCCGGTTCGAGATTCCACAGGAGGACACCGTCCTCGAAATCCCCGTTCCGGGTGAACTCGCTGTCATCGACCGCTGGGAGTACGGTCGCTGTCTCATCGAGGGCGCGTCCGACAGCGGCGTGGAGTTCCACTACGACACCGTCGTTCAGGACGTGTTGCAGGACGACAGCGGTCGCGTGACCGGCGTGAAAGCCATGCGGAAGGGCGACCCTGTCACCTACGAGGGCGATATCGTCATCGACGGAGCCGGCGCGCTGTCGATCCTCCAGGACAAGACCGACCTCGAAGATGCGACCTTCGACACGAACGTCCAGTACTCGCAGTTCTGCTCGGCGTACCGGGAGATTATCGAGGTCGACGAACCGGTCGAGTGGGACGACGCGCTCGTCTTCAAGCCGACCGAGCGCTCCGCCGGCTACCTCTGGTACTTCCCGCGCACGGACACGGAGATCAACGCCGGCCTCGGCTTCCAGATGAACGAGGAGCCGATGGAACTGGTGGATGACCTCAAGCGCGACCTCCAGGGCCGAAGCGAGTTCGAGGGCGCGGAGGTACAGGACAAACTCGGCGCTGCGCTACCGACGCGTCGGCCGTACGACTCCGCCGTCGCGCCCGGGTTCATGGCCGTCGGCGACGCCGCCGGACACGTCAATCCGACTACCGGCGGCGGTATCGCCGGTGCGGCCTACGCCGGGACCTACGCCGCCGAACAGGCTATCGAGGCTATCGAATCCGGCCGAACGGACGACGAATCCGCGCTCTGGGAGTACAACGAGCGCGTGATGGACCACTTCGGCGCCCGGTACGCGGCGCTTGACGTGTACAACATCTTCACCACCGCCTACGACGTGGATGACTTGATGGCGCTACTGGCCGCGCTACCCGGCGAGAAGCTCGCCGAGGCGCTGTACGGTGGCTCGACCAGCATCGGACTCGGACTCAAACTCAAGATGGCGGTCAAGAGTATCGGCCACTGGGGGACCATCCGGGACCTCTACCAGACGAAGAAAGCCGCCGACCGGCTGCTGGAGCACTACGAGTCCTACCCCAGCGACCGCAGCGGCTTCGAGGCTTGGCAGCGCGAGCGCGACTCCATTATGGACGATATCTACGACGTCACTGGCGCAGAGCCCAAGTACTGATTCGGCGGTTCGTTGCGTTTTCCGGCTGATTCTGACATTCCGGTATGGGTTCGCCAGCGGCTGATACAGCGTCTTGGTTCGAACTGGATAGTAATCGGTTAAAACACGAACTATACATTTGAACAACAAGTTTTATTATATAACAACATGATATCCAATTGAAGTCACTCAGGGATCGGTCGACCGGGGGGTCACCGATACGGAGACAGCGTGTCGACCGTCGCCCGAGTGGGGGTCAATCATGCTAGCACGCAGATTTCAATCCGACGACAGTGCAGTCTCACCAGTTGTGGGCGTCATTCTAATGGTTGCAATAACAGTGCTGTTGGCGGCGACAGCAGCGACGTTTTTCCTCGATTTCGGTTCGGGTAGCCTGGGCCAAAACACGCCACAGGCGGCGTTTACGTTCGACTACGACGCCGGGAGTCCCGACAGCCTGACAATCGAACACCGGAGCGGCGACTCCATTCGGGCCGGGAGTCTGTACATCACCGTGAGCGGGGCGTCAACCGCCAACGGACAGCACGATTTCACGAGTATCAGCGGCGCACCGGCAGCGGGATCGAAAATCACGGCTGGGTCACGGGTAGAGTTTTCGAGGCCCTCACTCGACCTCTCTGAGGCGGCAGTCACGCTGAACTGGAAATCACCGGACAGCGACAAATCTATCCAACTTGCCAGCTGGGAAGCGCCGTAGCGGACTCACTCGCTCAATTGTCGGACTGTCTCGCTGACGACGTCGATACCGATGGCCAGTGAGTCCTCGTCGACATCGAACGTGGGGGTGTGGTGGCCGCCGGGATGGTCGGTGCCGATTCCGACGAACGTCGCCGTGCCGCCGTGATCCTGCACGCGGTCCATCAGATAGGTCGCATCCTCGCTCCCGCCGAGATCGTCGGTCCGGAGGCGGCTGGTGACGCCGGGAACCGAGGCTGCCGCGTCGTACACGACGCTCGCAAGCGCGTCGTCACTCACCGCGCTCGGCGCTTCCGCGGTCGTCTCGATGGCGACTTCGCAGTCGTGCATCTCTGCCGCGGACGACATGACGGTGTCCGCCCGATCGCTCATGTACTCCTTGAGGTGAGTCGTCTCGCCGCGGACCTCCCCTTCCAGCGTCGCTTCTTCGGGGACGATATTCGTCGCTGTGCCGCCCGCAACGACCCCGGCGTTGACCCGCGTCGCCCCGTCGCCGTGCCGACGAATCGCGTGGAGGTTCTGTACGGCCGTGGCGAGCGCCTGGACAGCGTCCCGTCCCTGTGCCGGGTGGCCCCCGGCGTGGGCTGTCTCACCGGTGAACGTCGCTTTGAACTGCCGAACGGCGAGGAAGCCGCCGACCCCGGCGACGATTTCACCGGTCGGATGATCGAGACCGATGTGTATCGCCAGCAAGTGATCCACGTCATCGAGGTGGCCGCTTTCAGCGACGGCCTTCCCGCCGCCGATGACCTCTTCGGCCGGTTGGATGACGAGTTTGAACGTTCCGCGGAAATCGCTCTCTTTCACTGCCTCCAGCACACCAAGGCCAATCGTCGCGTGAGCGTCGTGCCCGCAGGCGTGCATGTACCCCGCATTCGCTGAGCGAAATCCCTCTGATGCCGGGGCGTGTGCCGCGCTATCTGACTCCGTTATCGGAAGTGCGTCGATGTCGACCCGGAGCGCGACGGTCGGTCCTTCACCCTGTTCGAGCACAGCGAGGGCACCAGTGAATCCCCCATCGACGGCCTCCAGCACGTCCTCGCGGGCACCGGCGTCTCGGGCCTTCCGTTGCCAGTCTTCGAGTTCGTCGTCGTCGGGGACCGCCATCCGCGCGTCGCCGTCCACGACAGCCTGACCGATATGCAACTGGTCGACCCCGATCCGTTCGAGTTCGTCGACGATGCGGCTGGTGGTGTAGAACTCCCGCCACGCAGGTTCGGGGTAGCTGTGTAGCTCACGTCGGAGGGATCGGAGCCGCTCCTGTTGGGCCTCGTTCATGCCGGCAAAACGACCCACAGTTACTTATAAGAAACCGCAGAAGCGGACGACAGCCGGTCCGTGGTTACGATCCGCTGCCGACCTGCGTCCGCTGTTCGACGCCGGCCTCGACGTGGATGGCGTTCGGGAAAGTCCGCTGAGTGACTGTGCGGGCGAACTCCTCGTACCCGACAATCTCTATCGTTCGGGTGTAGACGGTGTGGGTCCAGGACTCGAAGCGGCCGCCGCTCGGCCCCAGCGACTTCGATTGTGGAATCCGCAGCTCCTGTGGTTGCTTCGGGTGCGGGCCTTTCAGTTCGACCCCCTTCTGCTCGGCGCTCTGTTTGATTTCTGTGACAACGTCGTCGAGCCGGTGTCGGTCCCCGCTCGTGAAGGTCAGCGTCGTGACGAAGGGCATCTGTAGACGAACACTCAGCCGCGAGTGACAAAAGGCCATCTGTTTCCGCTGTGTCTCCGATATTCTCTTAAGTAGCGGTGTCATAAAATCCGATAATGATAGAGGCCACGAGCGCGGGAGCCATCCTCTTTCGCGATACGCGTGGCCGGCGGGAGTACCTCCTGCTCAAGAGCCGACCCGGCGATTGGGAGTTCCCCAAGGGCGGCGTCGAGGGCGAGGAAGAGCTCCAGCAGACCGCCATACGCGAAGTGAAAGAGGAGGCCGGCATCGGTGATTTCCGGCTTTTAGACGGGTTCCGCGAAGACTACGACTACGTGTTCGAGGCGAACGGCAACACCATCCACAAGACGGTCCACCTGTTCGTCGCGAAGTCGTTTGAAGCGTCAGCCGAACTGTCCACAGAACACCGCGACCTGCAGTGGCGCGACTACGAACAGGCCATCAACACGGTCACGCAGGACGGCCCCCGCGAGATACTCGAACAGGCACACGAGTTCCTCGACGAACGAACGGACGACGAGGAATAACGGAAGCCGAGGGAACTCGTTTGTCAGACCGCGACGCCGGCGAGTAGCAGCGCTGCTACCGTCGCGTTGCCCATGCCGACCACGAAGCTTCCGACGACAGCGGCAAAGATGATGAACAGCACCGGAATCCCCAGCAGTGCGAGCGCGATAATGATTTTCGCGCCTGTTTCCCCGCCGAGTTCGACCGCGACGATGCCGAGAATTCCGACAAGGATGACCGCCCACGCCTCCCAGGCCCCCTGTTCCCGGGCGGTGCCGTTGGACGTTTTGATGTAGAAGTAAGCGGGAACGGCGAGTCCGATTGGGAACGTCAACACCGCGACGATGCCTGCCGCGATCCACTGTAGCGTCGTGTACTGGTCAAATATCCCATTACTCCCGGCCCCAGCGCTCATACCGCACCCCCGTCGGCTTCGCTGGGCGCTCTATTCTCTGTCGGTCGGTACGCTGTAGCGGTACCAGCGCTTTCTGGTGTGCTGTCTTCGGACCTATGACGTATCATGTGTAACCGACGATTTGTTTCTGAAGGGATTACATAAATAATTGGGTTGTGTTACCGAACGAAAACGGTCGCTGGAGGACCCCATCGCGGACGGAGGCTCCGGTGTCGTAACAAAGGGTTTTGGTCCGAACCCGACAACGACTGTTCGTGCCCGTCGACTCCGAGTTCGCCTTCGAACTGTCCGTCTGCCAGTGGGCCGAGCGAGCGTGGTCGCCGTCCGACGACGCGGCGGTGCTAGTCGCCAGACAGTTCGGGACGAAACACCGCCGCTGGGACACGATTGTACTGGAGTGTGACCCCGACGGACTCCGTGAGCGAGCGACGTTCGGCGGAGACGCGTTCGACTCGGACCTCCTGCACGTTCTACAGAACGCGCCGGCCGACTGGACGTACTACCGCGACGCGCTGCCTGACCCGGGCTATCCGTGGCGGTACGTCCGGGAATCGATTCACGAGGCGGCCGACCGGGACGCCATCGAGACCCGAAAGCGGGGCAACCGCATCGAAATCCGTCGGGTGCGACCCTATCCCGACTGGCTCCGGCGGATCATCGCCATCGAGAACAAGCCCGATCTGACGGCCAGCGCCGCCAGGAACCTCGTCCCGCAATTGGAGCGGGACATCGCACTGTCGCTGGCCGACGAAGTGTGGGTCGCGACGGCGACGACCGACGAGCGCGTGGAACCGGTCCTGCTGGCGGACCTGCCCGCAGCCGCCGGCGTGCTGACTGTCGACCCCGAGTCCGGCACGGCCGAGGCGGTCTGGCAACCGCGGTCGCTGTCAGTGACCGACCCCGGAACGCGCATTCTGGACCGACCGGACGACGACACCAGCGCGGCGCGGTTCGAGTACGCGAGTCCTCATTGGAAGCAAGAGCGGCGGCTCGCCATCGCCGAACGGGCGTACACTCGCGGCTGGCGCGCGTACGCGGACACGATGCGCCCCGACTGCAGGCACTTCGAACTGGATGCCGACGAGACTGGCGTGTATCCTCACTGCGCCGCGAAAGACTGTCTGCCGACAGCGGCGGAGTGTCGGGGCCAGTGCCCGTTCTACGAGCCGGAGCCGCCAGTGTGGCGGTCGATGGAGTGGCCGCTTGAGGGCGGGCCGGGCAAGGCAATACAGCGGGTGTTAGCGCGGCGACGACGCCGCCAGCGGCCGGGGCTGCCGGAGTAACGGACCGATACCGCGACCCGGACTTATTCTTCGGATAGCTCGATGTCGAGTTCGTCCCGGGGAACGGCCAGTCTAAACGTCGGCACCGTCTTCTCGACCGTCTCCACGATACCCTTGTCTGCGAGGCTGCGAAGCGCGGAGCGAACGTCGTCGGTGTCACGGTCCTCGCCGACCTCGCGAAGGGCGTGTAACACGGCGACGACGCTCTGGCTTTCCTCGTCTGGTCCGGCAATCACGTCGACGATAGCCTGCTGGAGCGGGGTGACCGTCACCGTCTGTATCCGTTCGGAGTCCTCCCCGTCGATGAGCGTCGTCGCCTCCGGCGTCGCACAGATGAGGCTGTTGTCGTTGCGGTAGTAGTACTCCTTGAGTTCGGATTCGAGGTACTGGTGGACCTCGCTCCCGCTGTCCATGTCCCAGCGTTCCTGTAGCTCGCCGTTTTTCGTCGGCTGGAGTTCGACGATGTCGGCAAGCCGTTCGCGGGCCTCCTCCGAGAGGGTCATCGCCCGACGGTACGATGACCACGTATTTCGGTGTTCTGAATCCCGCTCACTCGTGTCTGAGCGCGTCGATGGGGTCGACCCGCGCCGCTCGCCACGCCGGGTAGAGGCCGGCGACGACGCCGACCAGCACGCCCACGCCGACTGCAAGCGCCATCCACAGCGGCGCGAGCGAGAACGCGACCTCGGCGTACCGGGTCGCACCGTAGCCGACGACCAGGCCGAGCGGGACGCCGAGAAGCGAGCCGATAGTCCCGAGCAGTGCGGCCTCGACGAGGAACACCTGCATCACATCGCGGTTGCGCGCCCCGACAGCTTTCATGATGCCGATTTCGCGGGTCCGTTCGGTGACGCTGACGAGCATCACGTTGGCGATGCCGATAGCGCCGACGACCAGTGCGATGACGGCGATGCCGGTGACGAAGCGCGTGATGCGCTCGATGACGTCACTGATCTCCTCGACGAAGTCGTTGCCCGAGCGAGCGACCAGTTCCGTGTCGTCGGCCGACAGCGACCGAGCGTCCGCGTCCCCGGAGATGTACGCCTGAATCGCCGACTGCGTCTCCGGAATCGCCCGCGGGTCGACGACGAGCGTCACCTGCGGGTACGCGCGCTGCCGCACACCCGCCGACGGGCTCTCGACGACCGAGTCGTAGAACGGGTCGATGGGGACGTACACCCGCGGCTGGCGGGCGAACTCGCTGACCGGGACTTCGCCGCGGGTCCCGTTGACGACGCCGACGACGGTGACGTTCCGTTCGCTGCCGTCGGGCATCGTCATCGTGAGCCGCTCGCCGGTCGTGAGGTTCTCGGAGAACGATCCGGCCATGCGCTCGTTGACGACGACGGCTTCCTCGTCGGCCTCGAAGGAACGCCCCTCGACGAGGACGCCGTCGGTGATGCTGGCCGGCCGTGTCGCCGTGACCTGCTGTCTGGCGAGCGTCCGATTCCCGTGCTGTATCGATTGTGTCTGGACGATCCCGCGCGGGAGCACCGCCTGTACACCCTGGATTCCCTCTAGCTGCTGAACGTCGTACTCCGTAAACACCGGCTGGAGCGTCCGGTCGAAGTCGTCGTCGCCCGACGGCGTCCCGAACACGTAGATGTTGCCCGCGTTCGACGTCTCGATGTCGCCGACGATTTCGGCCTCGACGCTGGCCCCGAACGTGGCGAAGGTGATGACCGAGGCAATGCCGATGACGACGCCAACGACTGTCAGCGCCGACCGGAGCTTGTGGGCCCTGATGGACCGGAGCGTGATGCGCACGCTCTCGCCAGTGTCCATCAGTGCTCGCCCCCGGAGACGTCTTCGACGGACTGGATGTGCCCGTCTTCGACGTGGACGATGCGCTCCGCCCGCTCGGCGACGTGGCGCTCGTGGGTCACCAGCAGGAACGTGTTGCCCGCCGCGTGGAGGTCGTCGAACAGGTCGAGTATCTGTGCGCCGGTGTCCGTGTCGACGTTGCCGGTGGGCTCGTCGGCGAGAATCAACGCCGGGTCGGTCGACAGCGCCCGGGCGATGGCGACCCGCTGGCGCTGGCCGCCGCTGAGTTCCGCGGGGACGTGGTCAGTGCGGTCGGCGAGTCCCACGTCGGCGAGCAACGACTTCGCCCGCTCGCGGCGACGGGCGCGATCCCAGCCGTCGAAGACGAGCGGCAAGGCGACGTTCTCCACCGCGGACAGTCGCGGCATGAGGTTGAACGTCTGGAAGACAAAGCCCACCTCGGTGCCGCGGATGTCAGCCCGTTCGGCCTCGCTAGCCGACGAAACGTCCTGTCCGTTGACGACGACCCGCCCCGACGACGGCGTGTCCAGCCCGCCGATGAGGTTCAACAGAGTGCTCTTGCCGGAACCGCTCGGGCCCATCACCGCCGTGTACGACCCCGCTGACAGGTCCAGGCTCACGTCGTCCAGCGCCGTCACCGTCCCGCCGAGGTCGTACTGCTTGCTGACGCCGTCGACGCGGACAGTCGTGTTCGCTGACTCGCTCACAGCCCGGCGTACGGACTGGACAGCAATGAGGGGTTCGCCGGGTGCAGATTCCGCCGGATACAGTCCGTTTTCTGATAAGAGGAACCCACTTACCACTCCAGTACTAAGGCCGGGCAATGACAGCCGATACCGGACGGAGACTGGCTATCGTCGCGGTGTTCGTCACCATTGGACTACTGGCTGCTGGGGCGGTCGCCGGCGTGTCCGGCCTCAGCGAGATGGGGCAGCCGTCCGGCGACGACGTGCTCGACCGAACCGAGCAGCGGTACGATGCAGCCGAGACGATTACCGGGACGGCGACGGTGACCGTCGCGAACGATTCGGCGTCGAAGACTGCCGCGGTCGAGTACGCTGCCGCTGAGCCGAACAAGACGTGGGCCGCCGTCACGAGTGAGAACCGGTCCTACGAGATTGGGACGAACGGAACCGTCGTCTGGGCGGTCGGCGAGAACCAGTCCTACGGCCGCGAACTGCCCGAGGAAGCCGCGGCGATGAACGACACTACGGACCCGGTTCCCGAGGAGAACGTCACTGCGACGCTCCGCGGGACCGCCGAAGTCGACGGCGAACCGACGTACGTTCTCGATCTCGAACCGACCAACGAGAGCATCGACGCGCCGAACACGACGCTATGGGTCGACACCGAGGACTACCGCGTCCACAAGCTGACCACCGACGACGGGACGAACCGGACGGAACTCACCGTCGAGGAGACGAACTTCAACGTCAGCATCGACGACAGCCAGTTCGCTCCACCGGCTGACCGGGTCGCCGTCACGACCGTCGAGAGGTACGACTCCTACGACGCGGCCCAGTCCGCGACGGACCTAGACCTGCCGAAGTACGAGAACGGGACGTTCGAAGAGGCACGGTACATCAGCCGGCCCGAGAGTACGGCTGTGGCCCAGCAGTACGACGCTGACGGGGAGAACGTGACAGTTCTGACCGCTACCGGCGCGTCGAGCTATCTGGACGATACGGAGAACGGGACGGCAGTACAGGTGAACGGGCAGAACGCGACCGCAATCGAGCGTGAGGATCGGGCCGTCGTCTACTGGACCGACGGCGATGTCACGACCGGGGTAGTCGTCGAGGGGACGACCGAGGAGGCCGTCGCCGCGGCTGAAGAACTGTAGCGACGCCCGCTGACTTTCTACGTTCTACAGGCCGTCCAGCGTCGCCTGAACTGACGCCCAGTGGCTCCCTTTCCAGAAGTGCTGCCCGCAGTCGGTACAGCGCCAGACCGTCTCGTCGTTTGCATTCGGTGCGTACTCCGGCGTCGGTTCCACCGGATCGACCTGTTCGACCGGCCCGTTGCAGACGCCACAGTGAGCCGGCTCCGAAGCGAGCGAGAGGTTGAAGCCGGCATCGGCGAGTTCCCGCAACTGGTCCTCGACTGCCCGCTCGCTGAGGAGCACACTCTCGGATGCGCGGGCGGCGAGGTCCTGGTCCCGAGTAATCACTAGCCGGTCCTCGCGGTCCGCCAGGGCGAGGAGGTCGTCATCGGCCTCGGCGTTCCGGTCCAGCGCGTACGCCGTGTCGTAGCCACACATCCGCAGATAGGTGGCGAGCTTGCCGAGCATCGCATCGAGCACGAGCCGGTCGCTTTGGGTATTCTCAGGCATCAAGGAACTCGCGGAGGCCCTCGGCGTCGCGGGTGTTCAGCACGTCGTCCGTCTCGGCCCAGCCCCGCCGCGCCGTGTGGACGCCGTAGCGCAGGAGTTCGAGGTCGCCCGGGCTGTGCGCATCCGTGTTGATGGCGATTGTCGCCCCAGCCTCGATGGCCTGCTTGACCGCGCCGCCGCCGAGGTCCAACCGGGCGGGGTTAGCGTTTATTTCCAGCGCCGTGTCGGTGTCGGCGGCGGCTGCTGCGAGACGTTCGATATCAACGTCCAGCCCCTCACGACGGTTGAGATACCGGCCTGTCGGATGGCCAATGACGTTCACGTCCGGGTGTTCCGCTGCGGCGACGAGGCGGTCCGTGCCGTCCCCGTCCAGCGCGGCGTGTGGCGAGGCGACGACCACGTCCAGGTCCGCCAGCAAGTCGTCGGCGACCGAGACGCTGCCGTCCGCGGCGATGTTGGCCTCGGCGCCGGTGAACACGGCGATGTCGGCGTCCGCCGCGACCGACTCGACCTCTGCTATCTGCTCGCGGAGTTTCTCGTCCGGGACGCCGACGCCGCCGACCATCCCCGGCCCCGTCGCGTGGTCCGTGACCGCGAGGTAGTCGTGACCGAACGCGGCGGCCCCTTCGACCATCTCAGCAATCGTGTTGCTGCCGTCCGACCAGTTCGTGTGGGTGTGGATATCACCGCGGACCTCGCCCTCGGCGAGGAGGTCCGGGAGCGACCCGTTGGCGGCGGCTTCGACCTCGCCGCGGTTCTCGCGGAGTTCCGGCGGCACCCACTCCATGCCCAGCGCGTCGTACACTGCGTCCTCGGTTTCGCTGGCCACTAGTTCACCGGCCCGCTGGTCGTCATCCTCAACGCCCTCGACATCGAAGACCCCGTACTCGTTGACCTTCAGATCCCGCTCGATAGCGCGGTTGCGGACCGCCACGTTGTGGTCCTTGCTGCCGGTGAAATACTGCAGCGCCGCGCCGAACTCCGATGGGTCGACGATCCGCAGGTCGACCCGAACGTCGTCCGCGTAGGCGCTCGCTTTCGTCTCGCCGGACTCGATGACGCGGTCGAGTCCCTCCCAGTCGGCGAACCGCTCGACGACGGCCTCGGGATCGGTGCTCCCGACGAGCACGTCCACGTCGCCGATGGTCGGTCGCCAGCGACGAATCGATCCACCGAGCGCGCACTCGGCCACGGCGTCGCCGGCGGCCATATAACTCCGGACCCTGTCGCCGTACGGCCGCGCCTCGCCGAGCAGCGACCGCTCGTGGGCCTCGCGGGCGAAGTCGATGTTGTCGAGGATGTTCTGCTCCGTTTTCGCCCCGAAGCCCGAGACTTCCTGTATCTCGCCGGCTTCGGCAGCCGACTCCAGTTCGTCGAGAGTGGTGATGCCAAGCGCCTCGTACAGCGAGCCAACGGATTTCGGGCCGATGCCCTCGACCGCGGTAAGAGCGTCCATCTCGACGGGGAGTTCCTCGCGGAGTTCGGCCAGTTCCTCGATTTCGCCCGTCTCGAAGTATTCGACGACTTTCGCGGAGATAGCGTCACCGACGCCGTCTATCTCGCCGACGCTGTCCTCGCCCTCGGCGGCCAGCCCCTCTATCGCACCGGGGAAGTCCCTGATGTTCTCGGCCGCCCGGCGGTAGGCTCGGGGCTTGTACTCCACGCCGTTCGCATCCAGCAGGTCGGCGAACTCTTCGAGCAGTGTCGCGATTTCGTCGTTTCGGCTCATATTAGTAGCTCCGCCCGGCACGACCCGTGCCGGAGTCTGCGTCCTCGTGACCCAGTGCTTTCTGGAGGAACTTCATCCAGCGTTTCCTGTCGGCCGTCTCCTGCGCCTGCGCTTCCTGTTCGATGTTGGCCGCACCGAGCTGTTCGAGGGCGTTGAGCGCCCGGTCGATGCCGATGATGGCCGTGGCAAGCTCTTCGCCGCGCTCGTAGCTCACTTCGTTGTCCTCGATACGTTGCTTGCGCTGGAGGCGCTCGCGCCGCAGGTTCTTCTTGGCCTGCTCGACGCGCTCGCGCTCGCCCCGCGGAATCGTCTCCCGACGCTTGATCTCGAAGACGAACGACTGGAGTTCGATCTCCTCGCCTTGGACGGTGATCTCGTCAGGGATGTCCGCACCGACGGTCGCGCTGTCGCGTTCGATGCGCTCCAGCAGCTGTTTGCGCTCGAACTCTTTCACTACGGTAGTGTTAGACCGGGTCGCCCTTACCCGCTTCGCCCATAGATACAACCGAGTCTGCACGGAACTGACCGTTTTGCCCACCACGCGTCCCTGTCCCCTCCCGGCAGTTCAAATATTGCCCAGCGGGCCGCCCTGGTTGAGACGGAATGCTGTCGGCGATATCTTTTTGATTGTCTCTACCGTTCTCATTGTACGAGAGTAATACTGTCCCCCTCGTTTATTATATGACTCTAACGTTCGAACCGCTTGACGACCGTCCTGGGCTCGCGGTCATTGATCAGATTGAGCGCCAGCGCTACCGGATACACACGCCGACTCCCATCGCGCTCAGGGAGGCAGCGACCGACGTGTTCCAGTACCCGGTCGGGGACGCTGTCCGGATACGGACGCGCGCTATCGAACTTCCGACGGTCGTCATGGTGTACGTCCGGGACAATGCCGGGGCGATAGCCGCCGAGGTTGCCCAGTTCGAGTCGGCGACGCTGCCGGCGGATGATTACGTTCTGGACCCGCTAACGCAGATCAAGACGTACATGCGGGTCGAGGACACCGCGATGGAGGTCACCGTCGACTCGGACCGGACCCGGATCGAGTTCGACGCTCCGACGGACGTGCTCATCGGCGCTCGGTCCCAGCACGACCGGCCCGCAGCCACAGTTACGACGACCGAGAACCCGAGAGACGTGATGGCCGCAGTCGAGACCTTCGGATCGGCGCTCAAAGCCTACGATCCCGAGCGCTCCTATCCGACGCTCCGCGGCCACCCGCCGGCGCTTGAAATCGGTGACAGTCTCGATATCCCGGCGGATATCGACAGGCCGGACACCGGTGTCACACTCGAACTACCGCCCGACCTCGCCTCGGTCTTCGTCGGCGCACCGCTTTCGTACTATCTCGGTGCCTCGCTCGTCCCCGCATCCACTCCGCGGCTCACGACCGACACGGGATTCACGTACTCGCTCGACACCGCACGCGGCTTCGAGTCCGAAGTCGGACGCACCCTCAAACGTCTGTTCTTCCTCGATTGCGTCACGCGCACCGAGGGGTTCCACCAGATCGACTTACACGAGCGAGCGGCCATCGAACCGTACGTCGACCTCGATTTCGAATCGTTGTACCGGCAACCGCTGGCGGAGCAGGTCGCCGCCTACCTGCAGGTCCCGTACGACGTTATCGAAGACCACATCCCGAAGTGGCGGCTGACGACGCACATCGACCCGGTGCCGGCGAACGCGGAACAGCTGCCGTACGTCGTCGACGACCTCGCTATCGTCCGGACCCACCAACAGCAACGGCTGAACCAGGCGAGCGTTCCGGCGGAGGCCGAAGCCGAGTTCACCCGGGACGACGTCATCACCCGCGCCGCGAGTTCCGACGCTGCTACCGCCCCATCCGAGACGGATTACGTCGAACCACAGGCCGAGGACTCGCTCGAACAGGCCTGGATCGGGGACAGCATCCCCATCGGGGCGAGCAAGCTGACCAAAGCGGCGTTCGAACACCGACTCGACCGCGACACGAACGCCGAGGACATCACGATTCGCGTCGTCCAGAACGACGCCCGGATGGACGAGGAGCGGGAACTCGTCGACGAGGTGTACGGCACCCGCGACGACTTGCCGTTCGACGTCACGGTCCACGACGACCTGACGACGGCGGAGCTCAGGACCGTTCTCACGACCGACGCGGAGTTCTTCCACTACATCGGCCACACCGAACATGACGGCTTCGTCTGCAGCGACGGGAAGCTCGACGTGACGACGGTCGAATCGGTCGGCATCGACACGTTCCTGCTGAACGCCTGCAACTCCTACAATCAGGGGTTAGCGCTCGTCGAAAACGGCGCAATCGGCGGTATCGTCACGCTCAACGAAGTTCTGAACGACGGTGCGGTTCGCATCGGTGAGTCGGTCGCCCGGCTGTTGAACTGCGGCTTCCCCCTTCGAGCGGCGCTGACCATTGCACGTGGCGAAAGTATCCTCGGTGGGCAGTATATTGTCGTTGGTGATGGTGGTGTTACTGTTACGCAAGCGGAGAGTGGAGCGCCGAATATGCTCGAAATTAGCCGTAGAGAAGGAAAATATAATGTTGATATTATTACTTACTCGACTGATAATAAGGGATTAGGAAGCATTTTTATTCCATTCTTAGATGATGTTGAAGAACATTTCTTAGCTTCCGGGAGAATAAACACATTCCAAATGGACGAATCAGATGTTGATGCGTTTTTAAATATGCAATATGTGCCGGTAAAAATATCAGATGAATTATACTGGAGTAAGTCTGTAGATTTAAAGACGGATCTTGAGTTATAATATACAAACAAATAGTATTCTAATCGGTTAGAACCAAACCTACGAGTAATCGCGGTGGTTATTACAGGTTCTTAGGGGCCAAAATAGGTATTACCGTTTCCGGCTGCTGCAGTCCCTGCCTGTGACAGTAGCATCAGGAGGGTGAACAGTGCGCCGGCCATTTTTGGGTGCTCTGCGAGGTATTCGCGCATGGTAGTATCGGACATGATACGAATTGGATGTTGGGAGGGAGATAATTAAATTTATTTGAAGAGTACCTACATATTATATATTGTATTAAGCATAGAATTAAAAGATAAATCCCGTAATCTATACACACAGCGCACTGATCGCACATTTTGGGGTCAGAATTCCACGCACTGGTCACGCGTCCGCACGGAGGATTCAACGATACCCCCCATCAGTAGCGTTTAGTAGACTGGTACGTAACTAATGACCAGGATTGGGTATTGATGTCTGAAAAGAAACCGCTTGACGACTATCCGGGACATACACTTCCCGCCAGCGCCCTCCAAGGCTCGGACGTAGGGAGTCCGACGGTGCGTGCAGCGAGCGCTGCCAGTGTGACTGGGCGGACGATGGGTTTCGGTTTCTGTACTATCGACAGCATCGGGGGGGAACGATGAACTCTGAGGAGTGGCGGCTCGGCGAAAAGACAGTGGCACTCTCCAGTGGGGCCATCAGCGGTAGCCGCCGTGCCGCGACGCGGCACACGCCGCTTCTCCGGACCGAATCGGCAGGTACCCCTGACGAGATGCGGACAGAGGTGCCGATTCCGCTGGCGAAAGTCGAGCAATCCCAGCAGTGTACCGTGTTGCACGTCGACGACGACCCACAGGTGGGTGAACTGGTTGAGGTGTATCTCGAACGCATCAACGACGACTTCAACGTCGTAACGAAGACGAGCGCCGTCGCCGCGCTCGATTTCCTTCGGACGGAGCAGGTCGACTGTATCGTCAGCGACTACGACATGCCAAACACCGATGGGCTGGAGTTTCTGGAACTCGTCCGCGAGCAGTACCAGGACATCCCGTTCATTCTGTTCACCGGCAAGGGCAGCGAGGAGATCGCGAGCGAGGCAATCGCATCCGGCGTCACGGACTACATGCAGAAGGGTGGCAGGTCAGATACGTACGATGTCCTCGCCAACCGAATCGAGAACGCCGTCGAGCAACACCGCACCGAGCAGCGGTTCTGGAACGCCCTCTCGTGGTATCAACGGCTCGTCGAACAGGAGCTCGCGGGCGTCTGTATCATTCAGGACGGGACGTTTGTCTACGTGAACCAGAAGCTGGCCGACATTTTCGGCTATGACCAGAGTGAACTCATCGACGAATCACCGACTATCCTCACACCAGAGGGCGATGAAAACCGGTTCCCCGACTCACTCCGAACGGCAGATTCAGACGAGCTTGACACGTTCCATTCGGAATTTGAGGGGCTACAGACCGACGGTGAAACGCGCACCATCGAGGTGTCCGGCGGGTCGATCGAGTACGATGGCGAACCGGCGTGGATCGGCGTGCTCCGGGACGCACAAAGCAACCCCGACATTGGCGAGTAAGCCGCTGCGTTGCTAATGTGTGCCGCTTTCTGGCACAAATGTCTCTGACATCCCGGTATCCTGATGGCTGGTTCGTGGCTGGCCCACTGTACTACCGTTGGCTGTAACTATTGCAAGATATTCGCCACCTCGGGGTGGCGAAATCCTTCACAGACTGACAGCCGACAGTATAAGCACAATCCCTTTCCACCGCCCACTCCTACCGTAGTACAATGTCGGAGTGCGATGCCTGTGGAAAGCAGGAGAACATGCCGTACCAGTGTGGGCACTGTGGCGGGACCTACTGTTCGGAACACAGACTGCCCGAGGCCCACGATTGCCCCGGACTGGATAACTGGAGCGATCCGGGCGGCGTGTTCGACAGCGGGTTCGACGAGAGTGTAAACACTGGCCAGACCTCCGGGGGCGGCAGCGTCGCTGACCGGCTCGGTATCGACACCGGGCCCGGCGGGCCGCTGGCGTACTTCCGGGGGAACGTCACGTACCTGTTCCTGGCGATCATGGGTATCGTGTTCATCCTCGAACACGTCGTCATCCTTTCCCTCGGTCGCGAAGCCTTCCAGACGCTGTTCGTCCTCCATCCGAACAATCCAGAGTACGTCTGGACCTGGGTCACGTCGGTGTTCTCACACGCCCCCTTCGGATTCTACCACATCTTCGGGAACGGGATTATCATCTACTTCTTCGGCCGACTCGTCGAGCAGCAGATCGGGTCGAAGAAGTTCGCGATCTTCTTCCTCGTGTCCGGTGCGCTGGCTGGCCTCGGACAGATCGCAATTCAGACCGTGCAGGGAACGTCCGCCGGCGTCCTCGGAGCCAGCGGCGCAGCGCTTGCTATCATGGCGTTCCTGACCGTCCTGAAACCTGATCTCCGCGTGTACCTGTACTTCTTGATCCCGGTCCCGATCTGGGCGATCACCGGTTTCTACTTCCTGTTGAGCATCTTCGGGTCGCTCAATCCGATGGGGGCCGGTCTGCTCGGCGGGAACGTCGCTCACCTCGCCCACCTTATCGGCCTCATCATCGGGCTCTGGTACGGTCAGAAGATCAAGGGGCAGACCCGGATGCCCGGCCAGATACAGTTCGGCGGTGGCGGCGGCCCAGGCGGCCCCGGTGGACCGGGGGGACCCGGCGGTCCGGGCCGGCGTCGTCCGTGACGATGCAGCCGGTTCGCCCCGAGTTCGTCCCCGACCCGTCTCTCTCGCAGGCGGAGATGGAGGCGCTGCAACGCGACATCGCCGAGGTTGCGCGATTCGAAGACGACCTGGACTGTTCACCCGAGACAATCGCGCGCGTCGGAGACGCCCCAGACGGCGACCAGACGACGCTGGATGCTGACGACGATACAACGGACGCGCCGCTCGTCGCTGGCGTCGACCAGGCGTTCGTCGACGACAAAGCCGTCTCGGCTATCGTCGTGTTACGGAACGGCAAGGTCATCGAGCGGGTCAGCGCCGTCGAGCGCACCGAGATTCCGTACATTCCCGGCCTGCTATCGTTCCGCGAAGGCGGTGCAATCCTGGGCGCGTTTGCGGAGCTGGAGGCCGACCCTGACGTGGTCCTTGTCGACGGTAGTGGCCGCATCCACTTCCGGGAGGCTGGGTTGGCGACACATATCGGCGTCACGCTGGACGTGCCGGCCGTCGGCGTCGCCAAGAGCCTTCTCTGTGGCACGCCGGAGCAGTCGCTCGACGAAACGTACCCGGAAGGGACTCGGATTCCAATTGCAGCCGATGACAGCGTCGATACCTGCCCGAACGGGACTATCATCGGTCACGCAGTCCAGACACGCCAGTACGACTCGCCGAACCGGTATATCAATCCGCTCATCGTCAGCCCCGGTCATCGCGTCAGCGCAAGCACGGCGGCGGATATCGTCGAAGCCACCGCCGACGGCTACAAGCTTCCCGAGCCGACCCGGCTGGCCGACAGCTACGCCGACGAGGCGAAGGCGGCCGTCAATAATCCGTCCGGATAACCGACAGTATAACTTCCCGGGGCGTGTTCTCACGGCCAACACATGGCGAAGACGGTGCTGATTACGGGTGCGTCCTCGGGTATCGGGCGGGCGAGTGCCGAGGCGTTCCTGGCCGACGACTGGACTGTCTGGGCGACCGCCCGCGAGGAATCGGACATCGAAGACCTCGGCGAAGACGGCTGTGAAACCGCCGAACTCGACGTGACGAACCCGCGCGAATGCGAGCGGGTCGTCGAGGCGCTCATCGACGCCGAGGGACGGCTCGACTGCCTGGTGAACAACGCGGGATACCCGCAGTTCGGCGCAGTCGAGGACGTGTCGACGGCGGCGCTGCACGAGCAGTTCGACGTGAACCTCTACGGCCCGCACCGACTCATCCGCGAAGCGCTCCCGCACATGCGTGCCCGGGAGAACGGGACTATTATCAACGTCTCCAGCGTCGCGGGCCGCATCGCGTTCCCGAACCAGGGCGGCTACGCCGCTTCGAAGTTCGCCCTGGAGGGGCTCAGCGACGCGCTCAGGATGGAGGTCGAGGAGTTCGGCATCGACGTGGTCCTCGTCGAACCCGGACCGGTCGAGACCAACTTCGACGACCGCGCCGACGAAGAAATCGACGATCTCGACAAGTCCGGAGCGTACGGCTGGCTGTATCAGGCCCACGAGGATTCGAACCTCGTCGGCATTCAGGACGCGCTGTCGGTCACGCCCGGGACGGTCGCGCTGACTATCCGCGACGCCGCCAGCGCCAGCGATCCCGAACCGCGGTACCCCGTCGGCCAGGGCGCACAACTGCTTCTCATGCTCGATTACCTGCCAGCGCGGTGGCGCGACGCGGCGTTCGGCGTCATCCGGAAGCTGACGAGCTAAGCAACGACTGCCGCGATTTCAGTCCAGACAGGCCGCAACGACTGACAGGAGCCGCTCGCCGCGAACTTCCTCGGCGAACAGCGGGACGCGACGCACGTCGTGGCCGCGGAACATGTCCTGTGACCGAGCCAGTGCGTCCTGCTGGACCTGCCAGCGCCGCGCGCAGAACTCACAGTCGGCGTGGTTCGGGCCGGCGATGTCCACGTCTTCGCCGAGCACCTCGCTCGGGTCCTGCATCACGCGGTTGACGACAACGGTGCTGACCGGAATGTTGAACTCGTCGAGTTGGGCAAGCAAGCGCTCGGACTCGACGACAGAGAGTTCCTCGGGCACCATCACGATGCGGAAGTCCGTCTTCCGTGGGTCCTGCAGGATCGACCGCAGATGCTCGATCCGGTCCGACAGCTCCTGCAGGTCCTCGATGCCGGCCTCGGCATCCACGTCCTGGTCGTCGCCGAACATGCCGGTGAGGTTGTCCATCATCCCCGAGAAGCGCTCGCGGAGCTGTAGAATCTTCCCGACCATGGAGTCCATGGTCTCGGGGAGTTCCAGCAGGCGGAGGGTGTGGCCGGTCGGGGCGGTGTCGATGACCACGCGGTCGAAGCGGTCGTCGTCGACGTAATCCAGCAGGAGGCGGAGGGCCGCGGCCTCGTCAGCCCCGGGCATCGACCCGCCGAGCAGTCCCTCTTCGCCGCCGATGGGGTCCTCGGCCTGGCCTGTGCCTGCTGCGCTACCCGCGCCCCCGCCGAACATCCCGTTGCCGCCGAGCAGTTCGCCCACGCCGCCCAGTGCGTCCTCCTCGACACCGAGGGGCCCCTCACCGACGGCGGCCTCCGGGTCGATTTCCGCGGCGTACAGCGGGATATCTTCGCGGATTCGCGTCGGCGTCGCCGGGATGTCCGCCTCCAGCGTGTCCGACAGGGAGTGGGCGGGGTCCGTAGAGACAACGAGCGTTGCCGTGTCGTCGCGTGCGGAGGCTAGCGCCGTGGCCGCGGCACACGTCGTCTTGCCGACGCCGCCTTTCCCGCCGTAGAGGACGTACTCCGCCGCGTCGATTCCCGCGGGTGCGTCGATGTCGTCGACCGCCTCGACGTCGAGTTCGCTCATGCCAGAAGCTACGCTCGTCCGGCCTTGAGTACTTCCCGAAAAGGAGTTGTCCTACTGCCTCGAGGAACGCGCTTCACGGACGTCCGCGCCGTCCCGGAGTTTGTCCTCACAGTTCGGACAGACCCGGGGGCCATGGCCTTCGACGGCTTCTGGTGTAAAAACCCGTACGTACTGCTCGGTTACGAACTCACCGCAGTTCTGACACTCGGGCATCTATAGGTACACTCGTTCCACGATGTATATGCCTTCCGCTGCCAACGATATCTTCCGGTTAACCAACAGGCGGCGCTACTGGTGGTCGGCCCAGAACGAATCCAGTTGGCTCGCGAGGAAATCGGGCGTCATCCGGGTGAACTCCTCGCGCTCGCCGACAGGCAGGTACGGATACACCGAATGGCGTGCGTCCGGCGTGTACCGACGGCCGACCAACGCCCGTACCCCGACTTCGTCGACGCCGCGAATGACGCGGCCGATGGCCTGGCGCGCGCGCCGCACAGCCGGAACTGTCAGGGCGTACTCGAAGGCGTTGTCCTCGCCGAAGGCGTCGCCGTAGGCCCGCTGGACGCCCCGGACGCGGGGTGACCCAATGTTCACCAGCGGGATGCCGACGACCGCACAGGTGGACAGCTTCTCGCCGTCGTAATCGACCCCCTCGGTCAGCGTCCCGCGCGTTGACGTGACCATGACCTTCCCGTCGCCGCTGAAGAACTCGCGTTTCAGCCGTTCGGTCTCCTCGTTGCTGGACGACTCATCCACGAGGACTGATTTCTCGACGGCCTCCTGCAGGTACGCCCCGGCCCAGCGGGCTTCCCGGTAGTTCGGCATCGCCACCATCACGTTGCCCGGCGAGCGGGCCAGCGCGCGCAGCGCCTGTGCGTACTCGTCGCGTGTCGGGTTCCAGCTGTCGCCCAGCGGCCGCATCGTCTCGGGGTCGCCGCGGTTGCGCGCGGTAAACGGCGTCGCGTCGACGAGGTACGACGCCCGGTTTTCGGACGGGAACGGCAGGTCGTACGTCGTCGTGCGGACCGGCCGTCCGTCGCCCGATTGTTCGTCCGGGTCCATCGACCCCGTCTCGGCCATCGAATCCAGCCCGGAAACGCGGGTGAACACGTCCAGCGGTTCCAGGGTCGCGCTCATCAGGATACCGCCCCCGAGGTCGTCGAAGACGTTCCGCAGGGCCGTCGCGGGCATGCAGTTGTAACACAGCAGCCCCGGCGTGTAGACGGCCTGGTAATCGGAATCGAGACTCTGCCCGTGGTTCGGCGAGTGCTCCAGTTCGATCTCCCGGAGGAACGTCGCGTGGTCGCGCTCCCACCACTGGCCGGCCAGCACGCCGACGGCGGCACACACCGGCTGGCGGGTCAGGCCGAGCTGGTCGATAGCGTCCTCGACGGCGGCCCCGACCTGCGACAGCGACCGCCAGAGCGAGCCGTCGTACCCCTTCCGCTCGGCCCACTCGGTCAGTTCGTCCCGCTCGACCGTGTCGGGATCCCGCAGCGGAATCTCCCTATCGTGTTCCGGGAGGACTGACGGGTCCGCGCGCCAGCCCTCGTGTTCGGCGTCGAGAAACGCCTCGACGCGGTCGTCGAGCCACCGCACGAGGTCATCGTAGAACTTCCGGGCCTGGTCGACCGCGTCCAGCGGGACCTCGCGGGCCGACAGCACCTCGCGGACCTGCGCCTTGTGGTCCGCGCTCTGCTGGGCGCGCTGGATGAGCGTCGTGCAGTCGTTGCGCGCCTGGACGAGCGTCTGGCGGCCCAGACGGTCCGACAGGAGGTCCCGCACGCGCTCTTCGAGTCGGTGGGCCTCGTCGACGATGACGAGCGTCTGGTCGTCGAGCACGTCCGACAGCAGGGGTCGAGAGCCCGGGTCGAACAGGTGGTTGTAGTTCCCGACGATCACGTCGGCCTCAGAAAGCATGACGCTCATCACCCGGTGCGGGCAGGTCCCGCGCTCCGTCGCCGCCGGGAGGTAATCGTCCATCGTCACGACGTGCCGCTCCCCGGCCGAGAAGTCCACGGGCGACCCCTTGTTGCGCGCGTACCAGTCGGCCTCGAACGGACAGTACAGCGGCGGGTCCGACCCCTCTGCCATCGACTCCGGGGCGGTGGGCTGGCTCCGCCGGTACGGCGAGTTCGCACCCGCTGTCGAGAGCGTGTCGTCGCCAAGCGTCGCCTGGTCGGCGGCGTCGGGACGTGCGGCCGCGGCGAGGTCTTGCCCCTTTCGGGGGTCCCACCACTGGTCGTCGTCGGCCTCACCGGCGATTGCGGCGTCCCCGACGGCCGCCCCGTCCGAGCGCCCGTCGTCCTCGACTAACCGCGCCGTCGCCTCCCTGAGATCCTCACAGCGGTCGTGTGTGCTCACGTCATCCGGGAACTGTCCCTCACGGCCGTACGGGCAGAGGTCGCGCTTGCCGACCAGCGAGATGCCGTCGAAGGGCTCCTCGATGCCGGCGTTGAGCGTCCGCAAATCATCGACGAACTGCTGGAGCTGCTGTTTGACTGGGGTGACGACGACCATCCGCTCGTAGAGGTCCGTATCGCGCACGAGGGTTGCGCCGGCGGTGAGCGCGGCCATCGTCTTCCCGGTCCCACAGGGCCCCTCCATCGCGAGAAAGCCGCGGGCTTTACCCGCCTCGATGGCTCGTTCGACGGCGTCGGCCTGATTCTCGTAGGGCTCGTCGAAGCCGAAGTACGTGCGCCAGGACTCCGTGCCCGTCGAGGCGGGGTCTGCCATTGGGCCGGCTTTGGTCGTCTTGGTATTTGAACCGCGGGGTTCTACCCCGTGGCAGTCGCTTCAGCCAGAGACGAACGGAAAAACGGGAAGTGACTGACCGCCGCCCAGTCACTGGCACCGCGTGGTTAGTCCAGCAGGCCGAGGTCGCTCAGCCGCTCGACGATGGTGTCGACGGCTTCCTCCGCGTCTTCTTTTCGCTTCCCGCCGGTGACGACCAGCTTCCCCGAACCGAACAGCAGCGCGACCACGTCGGGTTCGTCGAGTCGATAGACGAGGCCTGGGAACTGCTCGGGTTCGTACTCGATATTCTCGAGCCCGAGGCCGATAGCGATGGCGTTGAGGTTGAGCGAACTCCCGAGGTCCGCGGAACTGACGATGTTCTGGACGACGATCTCCGGATCGTCGTCGACCTGGATGTTCAGGTCGCGGAGCTTGTCGAAGACGATGCGCAGACTCTGGTGGACATCGTCTGTCGATTTTGCACCCGTGCAGACGATCTTGCCCGACCGGAAGATGAGCGCGGCGGATTTGGGGTCCTGTGTCCGATAGACGAGGCCCGGGAACTGCTCGGGGTCGTAGTCGGCCCCCTCCAGGTCCATCGCGACGCTCTCAAGGTCGAGTTCTTGTCCGATACCGGTCGAAGCAACGACATTTTCGATGTCAATGCTCTCTTTTGGGTCGACCATGTAGTGTTTTAAATACCGGATTTAAATCATATAAACGTTTGTGATGCTGTGATTACTAGTCGTTCTTCGACCTCTACCGTGTCCGACAGATTCCATTCAAGTAGGGGTACGTCGGTCGAGCGACCCGCTATGGCTGTTTGTTCCGGACCTACAGGGACTGCCAGCCCGGTGGTCACTGGGCCGCTGAAAACGCACCTGTACCGCTATGCGGTCCGGCCGTCGTTGTCGACGACGCTCGCAAACGCGACGTTCTCCTGTACGGTTTCGATCTCGACGGTCGGCGAGTCGCCCGGTTCGCCGTCGGGGACGATGACGACGTACCCCCGCTCGACCTTGGCGATGCCGTCGCCCTGGTCGCCGAGCGATTCGATAGTCACGTTTCGGATTTCGCCCTCGTCGACCGGCGGTTGCGGGACGCCGGTATCGGCCCGTACCGGGTCGGTGTTCTGTTCGGGCTCCTGCGGTTGTGCCGTCGACGAGCCGGCATCGACCTGTGAGAGCAGGCCGACGCGGTAGGTCTCGCCCGGCGAAATCGCGCCGTGGGACACTTCGCTTTTCGGAATTTCGACAACATATCGGTCCCCATCTGTTTCGATTCGCGCACTGAACAATGTACTGAGTGCATCTGGAACTTCGACCATAGCCTATTCTACGGCTCATGATAGATAATGGTCCTGCCCTGATGTGGTGAAAATTGCCGGGAATTGGCGTCAGTCGTCGCTTTCGACGCGATTGGTCTCCGTACCGACACCAGCCTCATCGAGCAGTTCCGCTCTGTGCTCGTCCAGCAGCGGTGCACGACCGCCTGGCGAGGGCATGGTTTCGGTCATCTTTATCGGACTGCCGGCGATGGTCATCCGCTCGTCGGCTCCGGGTTGATCGACGTCGGCGAGCATCTCCCGGTCGTGGATGTGCGGGTCGTCGAAGATGTCGGCGGTGTTCTGGACCGGTGCGGCCGGCACACGCCCTTCGAGTAGATCGAGAATCGTCTCGGCGTCGACAGACGCCGTCCAGTCGGCGATTTCGCGGCGCAGGGACTCGCGGTTCGCGATCCGGCTGCCGGCGTCGGGGTAGTCCGCGGCGAGGTCCGGGCGGTCCATTGCGTCACACAGCGCCTCCCAGTGACCGTCGGAGAACGCTGCGATGACGACGTGGCCGTCGGCAGCCTCGAAGGAGTCGTACGGAAACAGCGTCGGGGGGGAGTTCCCCTGCCGGGTCGGCGACTCGCCGTCACAGGAGTACTGGTACACCGTCCGCTCGCACAGCGACACCATCGAGTCGTACATCGCCGTGTCGACGTACTGGCCTTCACCCGTGCGTTCGCGGTGATGCACGGCCGCGAGGATACCCACGGCGTTCAGCGCGGCGGTGAAGAGGTCGCCGACGCCGGGGCCGACCTTCGTCGGCGGCCCGTCGAGCTGGCCGGTGATCTCCATGACGCCGCCCAGCGCCTGCGCGATGAGGTCGAACGAGGGCTGACCCTGCCGGTGGGTTTCGCCCGTTCGCGGGTCGCCAAAGCCTCGGATCGAGGAGTAGATGAGCTCTGGATTGTGCTCTCGTAGCGTCTCGTAGCCGCAGTCGAACTTCTCCATCGTGCCGGCCTTGAAGTTCTCGACCACCACGTCCGCACGCTCGACGAGCGAGAGGAACGCCTCGCGGTCTTCCTCGGACCCCAGGTCGAGCTCGAGCGAGCGCTTCCCGCGGTTGACGCTCTGGAAGTAGCCGCCGTAGGCTTCCTCGTCGCCGTCGGCCACGAACGGCGGGTTCGACCTGATGAGGTCGCCGCCGGGGCGCTCGACCTTTACCACGTCCGCGCCCATGTCCGCGAGCAACATCGTACAGTACGGTCCGGCGAGGACCTGTGTCAGGTCGAGCACACGCAAGTCGTCAAGCGCACCCATGGGAAAACCACGATGGGGCGGCGGTATAAACCTTCCTGAACGACCATTATAAATTCCTTAAGGCCATATTATCATGAAAGACCATTAGGTTTATCAGTACCCGCCGACGACGGGGTAGTACATGCCCCGGACCGTTATCCTCGGCGTGATTGGCTCCGACGCGCACGTCGTCGGCATCACGATTCTAGAGCAGGCGCTCTCGGCCGCTGGCTTCGAGGTAATCAACCTCGGTGTCCAGACTTCACAGGACGAGTTCGTCTCCGCCGCGAAATCTCACGACGCCGAGGCGGTACTGGTATCCTCGCTGTACGGGCACGCCCGCCAGGACTGCGAGGGGCTTCACGACGAGCTCGACGACGCCGGGCTCGACGTGCTCACCTACGTCGGCGGGAACCTCGCCGTCGGACAGTCCGACTTCGAGGAGACGCAGGCGACCTTCCGGCAGATGGGCTTCGACCGGGTCTTCGACGCGGAGACCGACCCGGAGGAGGCTATCGAGATGCTCCGCGAAGACCTGCAACTGACGACAACAGAGGCGGAGCAGATCAGGGTTGACGGGTGACTATGCCAACTGACGAGCGACTCAGCGACGACCAGCTACAGCGCATCGCAAACGACCTCAGGGACAACTGGCACACGGGCCGGGAAGTCGACTTCGAGGAGGCTATCGCCTTCCACGAGTCGCTGCCGGCCTCAAAGCAGTTCGCCACAGTGCTGGAGTCGGCTGACCAGCCCCTCCTCCAGCCGCGGGCGGGCGTTCCCTGTCTCGAAGAGCAGATCGACCTGCTGCGGTATCTGCAGGACGAGGGCGGGGCGGACCTCCTGCCGACGACTATCGACTCGTACACGCGCGACAACGAGTACGAGAAGGCTGAGGAGGGGCTCGCCGCCTCCCGCGGCAGCGACGAGAACGAACTGAACGGCTTCCCGGCGGTCAATCACGGCGTCGAGGACTGCCGGCGGCTCATACGGGCGCTGGACGCGCCGGTTGAAGTTCGCCACGGCACGCCGGACGCCCGACTGCTGGCAATGGTCACGCTCGCCGGCGGCTTCCAGAGTTTCGAGGGCGGGCCGATTTCCTACAACATTCCGTACACCAAACGGCACGACCTCGCGACGACCATCGAACACTGGCAGTTCGTCGACCGGCTCTGCGGGGCCTACACCGAGCGCGGCGTAACGATCAACCGCGAGCCCTTCGGCCCGCTGACCGGCACTCTCGTCCCGCCGAGCATCGCCATCGCGGTGATGCTCGTCGAGGGCGAACTCGCGGCGACACAGGGCGTCCGGTCGCTCACACTGGGCTACGGACAGGTCGGGAACCTCGTGCAGGACGTGGCGGCGCTGCGCGCGCTGCGGAAGCTCGGCAACGAGTACCTCCGCGACGAGGTGACCGTCACGACCGTCTTCCACGAGTGGATGGGGGGCTTCCCACCCGATGAGGCGCGAGCCAACGGCGTCATCAGTCTCGGCGGCGCGACGGCAGCCGTCGCCCAGCCGGACAAAGTCATCACGAAGTCCGCCCAGGAGTTCCAGGGTGTGCCGACGAAGGAGGCCAACGCGGCCGGGTTGCGGACGACGAGACAGCTTATCGATATGATGATCGAACAGGATATCGACCTCGGGGGTATCGACGAGGAACAGGCGCTCATCGAGCGGGAGACACGGGCGCTAATGGACGCTATCTACGAGGCCGGCGACGGCGACGTGGCACAGGGGGTCATCAACGCCTTCGACAGCGGCGCGCTGGACGTGCCCTTTGCGCCGAGCGATGCCGCCAAGGGCGCGGTGCTCCCGGCCCGAGACGACGACGGCCGGGTCCGCATCTTCGAGTTCGCGGACCTCGCGCTCCCGGACGAGATCAAGGAGATCCACGCCGCGCGGCTCGGCGAGCGGGCCGAGACCGAAGGGCGCGACCAGTCGTTCCGGATGGTCGCCGACGACGTGGACGCCATCAGCGACGGGAAGCTCATCGGGCGTCCAACCAGCGACAACAGCCCCGCAGGGGGTGCCAGCGATGCGGATTGAGGACGTTCGAACGGTTCCGGGCCTCTCCGGGTTCTTCTTCGACGACCAGCAGGCCATCAAGGACGGGGCGACCCAGAGCGGGTTCGCCTACGACGGCCAGCCGGTCACAGAGGGGTTCGACCGCATCCGCGAGGCCGGCGAGGCGCTCATCGTGGAAATCGAACTCGCTGACGGCTCAATCGCGACCGGCGACTGCGCCGCGGTTCAGTACTCCGGGGCCGGCGGCCGCGACCCGCTGTTCCGGGCTGAGAAGTACCGTCCCGTCGTCGAAGGTCCCGTTGCCGATGCGCTCCGGGGCCAAGATGCGACACAGTTCGGTGCCAACGCGACGATGCTTGAGGAGATGGACGCACAGCGGTCGGGCGGCGACCAGCTCCACACCGCGGTCCGCTACGGCGTCTCGCAGGCGCTGCTGAACGCCGCCGCGCAGGCCCGCGGGGTGACGCCGACGGACGTGCTCGCGGACACCTACGACACCGAACCGGCGACCTCGCCGGTCCCGGTGTTCGGGCAATCGGGCGACGAGCGCCGCATCAACGCCGAAAAGATGCTCATCAAGGGCGTCCCGGTCCTTCCCCACGGCCTGTTCAACAGCGTCGAGAAGGTCGGCGAGAACGGCGAGGGGCTACGCGACTACCTCGCGTGGCTCTCGGACCGGGCGACCGCGCTCGGGCCGGAGCCGTACTCGCCGCGCTTCCACGTCGACGTGTACGGCATCCTCGGGAAGGTGTTCGGGCCGCCGTACGACCGGACCGAGGTGACCGACTACTTCGAGACCCTACGGGAGGCCGCCGCGCCGTATCCCCTTCAGGTGGAGGGGCCGATGGACGCCGGCGGCCGGGCGGAACAGATATCCCGGATGGCCGAACTCCGCGACGGACTGGCCGATGCCGGCGTCGGCGTGGACATCGTCGCCGACGAGTGGTGCAACACCTTCGAGGACGTCCAGGCGTTCGTCGACGCGGAAGCCGCCGACCTGGTTCAGATCAAGACGCCGGACCTCGGGGGCATCCAGCGCTCGGCCGAAGCGGTGCTGTACTGCGACGGGACGGACACCCGCGCCTACGTCGGCGGGACCTGCAACGAGACAGTGACCTCCGCGCGGGCCTGTGCCCACGTGGCGCTGGCGACCGACGCCGCACAGGTGCTTGCGAAACCGGGTATGGGCTTCGACGAGGGGTACATGGTCGTCACGAACGAGATGCGGCGGGCGCTTGCACGGCGAGACGCCGCCCGGGAGGTGCCGGCCGATGACTGACTGGTCCGACCCGGACGCCCTGGACCTCTCGGACGGCGAGACGTTCGATTCGCTGCTCGACCGGGCCGACACCCGGGAGAAGGGCCACTTCTTCGAGTTCTTCGCGGAGGGCGACGAACTCGCTCACGACCCCGGTCTCCGACTCACCCATCACGGCAGCGAGCAGTGGATGGGCCAGACGCTCAACCACGACCCGGCATACTGGCGGGCCGACACCGCCCGTGAACGCGGCTTCGATGAGCGTCCGGTCCACCCCGATTACCTGCTGGCCTGCGTGATGGGCATCACCGTCGAGGACCTCTCGGAGAAAGGCGGGTACTTCCTCGGGCGCGACGACGTGGAGTTCCACCAGCCGGCGACGGCGGGGACGCCGCTGTCGGTGACTTCGACCGTCGTCGACACCCGCACCTCTTCATCCCGGCCGAAGTACGGTATCGTCACGTGGGAGACGGAGGGTCGGGACCGCGAGACCGGCGAGACGCTGGTGTCCTACCGGCGAACGAACATGATTCCGCGCCGGGAGCCAGCGGCTACGGATGGCGGCGCAGTCGGGGAACAGGATGAGGATGGGCCTATGCTGCCCGACACCCTCGTTTCCCCGGACGGCGAGTACTTCGAGGATTTCCAAGCGGCACTCGAACGCGCCGACGCGGAGAACGCCGCCGTCGCATACCGCCACGAACGCGGGCGGACGATGGACGACCAGCTCGTCGCCGGCCTCCCGTTGGCAACGCTCAACACCGCTCGCCAGCACCACAACCGCGACGAGATGGCCGACTCGCCGTCGGGCGACATCGTCGCCTACGGCGACGTGACACGCTCTATTGCGCTGGCCCACGCCCGCTCCGACGAGGCGACCTACCGCGAACAGCGGTTCGCCGACGAGCGGTTCCACGACTTCGTCACGCTGGGCGACACCGTCTACGGTTTCACCCGCGTCCTCGACTGCGACCCAGACGCCGGGCCGGAACGAGCCGGCGCGGTCACGTTCGAGCACGTCGCGTTCAATCAGGAGCAGACCCCGGTCTACTCTGGCCGGCGAACCGCACTCATCCAGCGAGATACATGACACGACTCTGTCGCACATTCCAGACCGCACCGGCCGCGATACCGAACGACAACAGCGCGAAGTTCCTCGTCTCGGGACTCACCAGCGAGGGGTTCCAGACCCCCGACTGGCTCGTCCCTGACATCGAGGACGGCACTGCGCCGTCGATGAAAGACGAGGCCGTCGACAACATCGTCGAGCACATCCCGGACCACGCCGACGACTTCGCCGGGGACATCCTCCCCCGTGTCGAATGGGCTTACGACGACGCCGACGCCCGCGAGCGCGGCATCGAGCAGGTGACCCGCCTGGCCGAGGAGGTCGGCGAAGAACTGGACGGCTTCGTCTTCCCGAAGGTCGGCCGCCTCGAGGACGTGCGTGACGCAGCAGGCGTCATCGCCGACGCGGAGCGCGACGCCGGGCTTGCCGAGGGGACGCTGGAGATGGCGATCATTCTGGAGACGGCTCCCGGTCGCTCGGACCTCCGCGAAATCTGTCGGTACGCGGCTGACTCGCGTCTCTCCGCGCTCGTGTTCGGCCCGGTCGACTATACTGCGGAACTCGGCGGCCGCGCGCTCAACGGCGAACGGCCCCGCTGGGACGGCCTGCTCGAAGCTCTCTCGAACGAGACGAGCGCCGCTGACATCGTCGCCATCGGCGGCCCCTTCGACCAGTTGTTCCACGAGCGCGCCGGCGTTACCTACTACAACGCCGAGGGGTACGGCGACCAGGTGGAGTACGAGGCGACCATCGGTATCGACGGCTCGTGGTCGCTCCACCCAAAGCAGACCGAACAGGCCAACCGCATCCACATGCCGACGGTGGAGGAACTGGAGCGAGACCTCCACAAGATCGAGTCGTTCAACGAGGCCAAGCGCGAGGGGACCGGCGCAGTCGTCGTCGACGGCCAGATGGTCGACGAGGCGACCTACAAGAACTTCGCCAACACCGTCAAAACCGTCCGGGCTATCGACGAAACCCATCCCGCACAGACCGAGGAGTACTACGACGACGACCTGCTGGCGCGGGCGAGAGACGTTGAACTGATCTTCGGCTAAGCCGGCAGTCGCTTTTTATTCGAAGTAGTTCGCCAGCCGTTCGGCTGCCTCGTCGACCCGTGGCGTCACGAGCGCGAATCGGACCCAGTCGCTTCGAGACTCACCGAACGCCTCGCCGGGCATCCCGGCGACGCCGGCCTCGCCGATAAGTTCGTACACGTTCTCGAAGGACCCGGGGAAATCGGGGAACCGGGCCATCACGTAGAAGCCGCCGTCGGGACGGTTGTACTCGGCACCGGCCTCGGCTAGCGCGGCGCAGAAGTCGTCGACACGCTCTTCCAGTCGCCGTCGGCAGGCAGCGTAGTAGTCGGGACTTGTGGTCTTCAGCGCCCGCAGGACGGCGTACTGTGCCGGTCTGCTCCCGGTGACGTTCGTGAGCATGTGCTGGGTTCGAGCGCGTTCAAGGAGCGTCCCAGTAGGGCCGTCCTCCGGCGGGAAAACCGCGTAGCCGACCCGGAAGCCGGTGATCGCCATCGTTTTCGAGAGGGAGTTGGTGGCGACGACGTGGTCGGAGTCGGCGTGCAGCGCCGAACTGAACCGACCTGCGTAGTCGAAGTGATCGTACACCTCATCACTGAGCAGCAGGGCGTCGTACTCCTCGGCGATGGCTGCGAACTCGGCCATCGCGTCGCTGTCGTATACCGCGCCCGTGGGGTTGTTCGGCGAATTGACGACGATGACGGCCGTCTCGTCGCTCGCGGCTGCTCGAACGTCCGTGGGGGCCAACCGGTTGCGCTCGTCGACCGGGACGAAGGAGATGTCCGCGCCGATGAAGTTCGCCCGGCCGGCGTAGTAGGGGTAGACCGGGTCCGTCAGGAGAATCTCGTTGCCGTCGAAGTGGTGGAGTCCGCCGGTCATCGCGAGGTGGTTCGCTTCACCGGCGCCGTTCGTGACGATCACCCGGTTCCGGTCCACGCCCCGGCGGGCGGCGATTTCGTCGCGGAGGGGCGTCAGTCCAACGCTGGGCGGATACTGGTAGTCGTCGGCCGGAGCCTCGGCGTAGTCTCTGAGTCCGTCCCGAAGCCCTTCGGGCGGGTCCCAGTCGGGATTGCCCGACACCATGTCCACCACGTCCCGGTCGGCCCGGGCCGCGTACTGCATGACCCGGAAGAACTGGGGTTCCGTGTAGTCCATACAGGGCCTCCGGCTGCCGGCCCCGTCTGCTTTTCTGTCTACTGGCGAATGTACAGCGTCAGCCCGCCGAGGACCAGCAACAGCACCCCCCACAGGAGGTCCGATCCCGGCAGGACCCAGAGGAATAGCGTCACGAGACCAGAGGTAACGAGTGACCAGCCAAGCGTCGTCTGATAGCTCATACACGCAGTTGTGTCTCCGAACTGAAAGTATCCCGGCCCGCCCTGAACGCTTATTCGCCCGTCGCGACAACTACCGGTAATGACAGGCGATACTGCGGACCCAGTCGAGAAGCGCGTCGGCAAGCGCCTTCGGGAAGCTGATGCCACGGTCGCTACCGCGGAGTCCTGTACCGGCGGCCTTGTCGGGTCGAAAATAACGGACATACCCGGTTCGAGCGACTACTTCGACCGCTCGCTGGTCACCTACTCCTACGAGGCCAAGCGAGAACTGCTCGCCGTCTCGCGGGAATCGTTAGACGCCCACGGCGCGGTCTCTGAGCCGGTTGCTGTCGAAATGGCTCGGGGCGTTCGTGATACCGCCAGGACAGACTGGGGCGTCGCCACGACTGGCGTCGCCGGGCCGAGCGGCGGCTCGTCGGAGACGCCTGTCGGGACGGTGTACATCGCTGTGGCAGAGGCCGCCCCGTGGGGGACCAACGAGTCCGGCGTGACAGTGTCCCGCTACGAGTTCGACGGCACCCGTCGCGAGATCAAAGCGGCCATCGCGACACAGGCGCTCCGAGACCTGGAAACCGCCTTACAGGAGTAGTAAGCTCTTTCAGTTGGGACACAGACGGTCCGGTAGATGAACAAACGTGGGCACGTCCTGAACGCTGTCCTCCTGAGTATCGGACTGGGATACGTCCTTGACCCGTCAGGCGACGTGACGACATTCGCGACAATCACGGAAGTGTTTCTCCCCGTCGTCTTGGGCGCACTGTTCCCCGATGTCGACACCGCCTTCGGCAAGCACCGGAAGACCCTACACAATCTCCCTGTCCTCGTGATCTTCCTGGCCCATCCGCTGTATCACGGCGGCAATCTCCAGTGGGTGTGGCTCGGCGTCCTCACGCATTACGTGCTGGACTATTTCGGCTCTCGCCGTGGCATCGCGCTGTTTTACCCCATCTCGGACAAAGAGTACGGCTCACCGACGGGTGTGACGACCTCCAGTGAATACGCCGAGATTGTCACCGTCGCGATTACCATCCTAGAACTGGCCGCGGTCGGCCTGCTGGTGCATGTGCTCCCACAGTACCTGCCGCCGTCGGTCAGGACCTTCGTCGTCGAGAACAGCGCGTTTCTGGTTTAGTACACTTTCACATCGTCGAACCGACCGCTGTACGCGACGTGGTCCGGATGAGTCGGCTCGGTCCCCTGCAGCATCAGCCGGTCGAACTTTCCCCAGGTGTTTTCGAGCCCCAGATGCGCCCACTCGACTGCCCGGCGGATGTCGTGTGAGAGACCGTCGCGATGGAACAGCGACCGCTCCACGTCGTTTTTCAGTGCCGTACTGATCGCCGCCACGTCCTCGAACGCCTCGGCAAAGGTCACGTACGCCTCGCCGACGGTACCACGGACGTGGGCATACGACGAGACGAACGGCTCGTGACCGGTCTCCGACGTGAACGACTGCGCGCGGTCTCGGTGGTGGGACAACTGCTTGGGGTTGTACACTTCCAGCGCGTCGATAACGTCGTCGTACGCTTCGATGTCGTCCAGTCCAAGACTCACATTCAGAAACCCAGGATGGGGGACGAGCACAGCCGCGTCCTGGCGGTCGAGTTCCCGCATCGCGCCGTCGAAGGTAATGAAATCCGGAATCGGCTCTTCGAGTCCGATTGCTAGCACGTGCCGGCGCTGCTGCCAGGTACCCGTAAATACCTCTCTGGCCGGGAACACAGTCAACTCTTCGTCGGAGAAGGCGTCAGCTTGCCGCCGTATCTCCGGCAGCCGCGTGAAATGCGGTGCGTACACCAGCGCGTCGAGACCACGTGCCTTCGCACGCTCGACGACCCCTTCGTCGAGCACTTTCACGTGGAGATCAACGGCGTACCCCTCGGGTTGCACGGTCAACGCTAACCCCGTACTGCCATTAGGGGTTTCCGTTTCGGCAGTCTGAGAGACAGACCGCTGACAGGTGTCAGCCAACGTTTTTAACCCCGCGTCGCCTGCCACTGAGCAAATGCCACGCTGGGAGTGCGACATCGAAGGGGACGAGAGACAGTTCGACCGCGTCGAGGAGCTCATCATCCATCAGTCGGTCGAACACGACCGCATCGAATGCAAGGTCTGTGGTGCCGTCGTCCCCGACGGTTACTTCGCTATCAAGCACGCGTTCGACGAACACTCCCGCGCCGAGTACGTCCGCGCCTACGACGCCTCCGCCGCCGAAGTCCGCCGCCGCGAACAGATCAAGGAGTCCGTGGAGGCCGCCGCCAACATGAGCGAGGTCATCGACCGGTTGGAAGGCGGCGAAGCGTAGCGACTGCGGGTTTTTGAGAAGTAGGCTGACCAGTCTCGCGTCGACTGCTATTTGATCGAGGAACTACCGTTCCCGCTCTCTCACGGGTCGCTTCGCTCCCCGTTCGAGTTGAACGAGGAGTGCTTCGCTCAGCGCTCTTCGGAGTCGAGAACGCGAATCTGGTCGCCACGCACAGTAACCGGAATCGGGACCGTTGCCTCCTACTGCTCCACCTTTTTCTGCGTCGGATGCGCTCACTGCGTTCGCGCACCACTCCTTGAAAAACGTGGGCGAAAAAGCGGGCCCTCACGCCGTTCGGGCCCGTGAACCGGCGGCTTCGCCGCCGGATTCCTTTTATCGCTCTTCTGAATCAAGAACCCGAATCTGGTCACCGCGCACGGTAACCGGAATCGGAACCGTCGCCTCGTACAGCTCCACAGTGACCTGGTCCTTGCCCTCGTCGATGCGCTGGACCTGCGCCTTCTCGCCCTTGAACGGGCCGGCGATGAGTTCGACGATGTCGCCCTCCGCGATGCCTTCCACGTCCGGTTTCGGCGAGAGGAAGTGCTCGACTTCCGCCATCGAGGACTCCCCCTGCACGACGCCGTTAGCGTGGGGGATCTCGTCGAGGATGCGGTCGAACACCGCGGCGTCGTCGGCTTCCACCATCACGTAGCTGGTGAGCGAATCCGGCGCGAGCGCGGCGTGAATCTCGTCTTCCTCGCGGGAGATGATCATGTCCGCGACGGTGCGTTCCTGGCTGGCCGTGGTTTTGACTGCGTAGATCCCCATCGGTTTACACCGGCTTGCTGCCAGGGATGAAGGTCATCACGGCGAAGATGATGAACCCGAGCAGTCCGACCAGCGCGATGCCCGCGCCGGCGATTTTCGCGATCTGGGAGAACTCCTCCCACGACGGCGTACTCGCCAGTTTGAGTACGCGGATGTAGGAGGTGAGATCGTATGGAACGTCCATAGCGGGTCGTACCCACTGGTGGCTTTTCTATATTGTGGTGCGCGGCGACGAGTCCGCGTCGCTCACGGAGAGGTTTGCACACTGTATCGAAACGGTGTGATCTGCCCGGCAAACCGTCGGAACGGACGCGCCACATCGTCTCCGGTGTAACGCCGCTGGTAAGCAACGACTCTGTTCGAGAATTAGGTCGGCTCGAGTTCGACCGCAGGCGACCCGAGTCGTCAGTCGACGTAGTCGATGTCTTCGCCGAGCTGCTGGGCGGCCTTCTCCTGTTCGGCCTCGCTCTGGCCGTAGATCTGCGGGCTCTCGACGCCGGTGACGACGATCATCGTCTCCATCTTGCCCTCGAACTCGTTGTTGACGGACGCGCCCCAGATGATGCGGGCGTCGGGGTCGATGCGGTCGTAGATCTCCTCGACGACGCCCTCGGCTTCCTCGATGCTCATGTCGGGGCCGCCGACGACGTTGACGAGCGCGGAGTTCGCACCGTCGAACTCCACGTCAAGTAGCGGCGAGCGGAGCGCCGAGCGGATGGAGTCCTGGGCTTTGTTCTCGGAGTCGGATTCGCCGAGGCCGATCATCGCGACGCCGCCGTTCTCCATAATGGTCCGAACGTCGGCGAAGTCCACGTTGACGAGGCCGGGCTTGGTGATCAGTTCGGTCATGCCCTTGACCGAGCGCATCAGCACGCGGTCACAGATTTTGAACGCGTCCTGTAGCGGCATGCTGGGGGCGTAGTCCAGCAGACGGTCGTTCGGCACGACGATGACCGTATCCGAAACCGAACGGAGCCGTTCGAGGCCGGCGTCGGCGTTTGCACGGCGGCGCTCACCCTCGGCGGTGAACGGGATGGTCACGATGGAGATGGTGAGCGCGCCGGCCTCCTGTGCGGCCTGTGCGACGACCGGGGCCGCGCCGGTCCCGGTTCCGCCGCCCAGACCCGCGGTGACGAACACCATGTCCGAGCCGTCGATGGACTGCTGGATGTCCTCGATGTCCTCCTGGGCAGCCTCCTCACCGATTTTCGGGACCGAGCCGGCCCCGCGGCCGCCGGTGCGCTTGCGGCCGATGAGAATCTTGGTATCGGCGGATACCTCGTCGGCGAGGTGCTGTGCGTCGGTGTTTGCGGCGACGAGTTTGGCCCCGTGGATGCCCTCCTCCATCATCCGGGTGACCGTGTTCCCGCCAGCGCCGCCACAGCCGACGACCGTGATCTTCGTTTCCAGGTCTTTGACGACGCTTGCCAGTTCCTCGTCGGACATCGTCCCCGACGTGGACACGTCCTGGGACGGCGTCGATGTCGTTTCGTCGACAGTTCCGCCAGCCGCGTCCTCCCCGTCTTGTTCTGCCTCGTCGATAGCGTCGTCAATTATCGAATCCATAATTTAAAGCGTCCTTGCAGACGAATAGTTATTAGTTTTCCCCCTGTGTCTGACGCTCGTCTGACGTGTTGAGCCCCAGTTTCGACGGCTGACACGCCAGTGTTCACAGCGTATATCGACGTATACGCTCGCGCTGGAACCGCTCCGGGTCGATCTCCTCCCCGTCGATCTCGACTGACTCGCCCGAGGCGAGTTTCCCGAACTTCGGTCCTTCCGGGATGCCAGCAGTTCGCGCGAGGTCCGGGTCGAACGCCGTCTCGCGGGCGAGGAGTTCGTCCGCGTTTCGCTCGACGCTGTCGAAGCGGCGTTCGAGAATTTCGACGAGTGGGTCGATGATCGCTTCTAAGCCTGTCGTCGCCGGACAGACAATCGGTCCGGTGAGGACAGTTCCGTTTTGTTCGGTCGCGTACGCGATGGACTGGCGTTCGATAGTCTCACGGAGTGCCTCGCTATCGACGCCGCGCACGTCGGATATCAATTCATCCGGAAGGTCGAGCACCGTCCACTCGCCGTCGTACCCGGGTGCAAGCTCCCCAAACCTGAGACCGTCGTCGACCGACCTGACAGCGTCTTCCAGCGCCTCGACGAGGGACAGGTCGACACCGGTCGTCTCCTGAACGAACGTCTCGCTGACGACGCGGTGGCCCAGCGACTCGATGGCCGCCTGGAGGTCCGGCCGGTCGCCCTCCATGAGGGCGTAGTCGGCCGCGCTGGCTCGGAAAGCGCGTTCGAGAACGGCGTCGCGCTCCTCGTCGCTGTCGGCCCACTCTTCCAGGGCGTCTAACGACCAGTTGGCGGCGATGTGACCCACTGCCCAGTCCGTCTCGCGGACGACCCGCTCGAATCGCGGAGCGTAGTGGCCGCCGCCGACGCCGAGGAGGTGGCGGCGCGTCCCGTTCTCCCGCGGCTTGTCGGCTGGTTCGTCGGCGAGGTCCAGTATGGCCCTGGCGGCGGCCTCGGCGGCGTCAGGGTCCTCCCACTGTGGCTCTCCGCTGCCGACCTCGACGAACATCGATGGCACACCGACCTCCGTCGGGCCGTGGTGGGTACACTCCATGCCGACCTCGTATTCCGGCGGGGCGTGGCGCTGGAGCGCCGAAACTACGGCCTTGTGTGCGCCGGGGCAGGCGCGCGCGAACTGGCCGTCCTCGCCGCCGAACTCCGCGACGCCGAAGTTTCCGGTGTGGTGGGCCGTCAGGAGTTCCTCGGTCTCGCCGGCGTGTTTCGATGCGAACACCAGCAGGTCCGGGTCGTCGAAGGCCTCGGCGGCGGCTTCGATATCCAGATGTAACGCCTCGAACTCTCGGAGTTCCACGCTGTCAGTTCGGTACACCGTGCCGCCGCCCTCGGCATCAGATCGCGTCTCGTCGACGCTTGTTTCCCAGTCCCGCAGGGAGCGCAGGTGCTCGCCGATGTGGGTCGATGCCGCGTCAGCGTGCGAGACAACGATTCCGAGCATCAGTCGGCGTTCTCCGGGTGGGTCGGTTCACGACCCATTGCGGTCCGGACGGCGTCACCGGCCAGCCCGAACAGGTGTTTCAGAGCCTCGTGGCGTCGGACGAACAGTCCAGCCCCAAGGGCGATGTACAATCCCGTGTACGCCAGCAGGAGGTCGTGACTCGATATCGGCAGGGCGACGAGGTCCCTGATGATGGCGAACTCCAGAATCACCTGCGAGATGAACAGCGCGAACAGCCCGACCGCTTCGCGGATACTGATCTCGAAGTTGACCAGAATGGCGAGCGCGAAGAAGGACTGGGCCGCCGTAATCCAGATCTCCGCGCCCTGTCTGGCGTCGAACGGCAGGACGCCGTACCCGCCGAGCGCGATGGAGTACACCACTGCGATGGTCCCGATGAGCAGGGTCCACTGATTGAGCTTCGAGGAGATGAGGGCGTTGAACCCGGCGGTCGACCGGGCCTTGTTGACCAGCACGGCGACGACGATGAGTTCGGGCGATTCGCTGGCCAGCGGGGCGACCCACTGGATCATGAAGAACTCGGGGATACCGTTCGCGACGCCGATCTCTTCGAGGCCGTGCGCGAACGGCTCGACGGCCGTGAAAATAATCGCGCCGGAATAACCAAACAGCACCAGCACGACCAGCGGCCGCCACGGCAGCGACCACTCCTGGAAGTACTTCGGGACGCCGACGGTGTGCTCGCTGTGTTCGATGTCGGACTTGAGGACGAGGCCGATGTACGCGACGTAGAGGCCGACCAGGAACAGCGTATCGAAGACACCGATACCGCCGCCGAAGGGAACGAGAAACGCCCACAGCGTCGCCAGGAAGAGGAAGGAGATTTCAGTTGCGATGTCGGTGTCCAGCTGGACGGCGTCTTTCAGGAACCCGTCTCGTTTCTGTACTGCGGGGTCCTGCGTTTTCGCGGCGCGCCAGACGGTGAATACGGCGATACCGGCCCAGCCGATGCCGATGAGGATGCGGTTCGCGCCGGTCATGTTCGCAATCGCCAGGTTGGCGTCGTGGCAGGCGCGAGCTAGCCCTCCTGCCGCGGACTCGATTTCCGCCGCCGTGAACTGGCTACAGGCTTCCGTCGTCGCGCCACCCGCCCCGGCGTTCCAGGCGTACAGCGCGTCGACGGCGTACTCGGGGGCGACTGCGAGAACAGCGAGCACGGCGATAGCGAACGCTCTCGGTACGTCTTTCTCGGCCGTTTCAGCACCCCACGCCAGGAGGAACGACGCTCCGAGGACGGCGATCCCGCTGACGGCGACGGTGGTCACGTTTCCCACCGCGGTACTGGAAAGAAACAGATAAATCCAGCCGACAGTCAGGGCGAGCGCGACTGCGACCTGCATCAGTGGATGGCGAAAACGACTCACTATCAGAGACGTGGCTGGGTCCGGCTGAAAAGCTTGCGAAACCGTCGACCGGGTGCCCGCGCGAGAGCGTGGCGTTCATACGACCGGGGCGCGCTGGCGTTGATATGGACGTTTACGGACTCATCGGAAACCCGGTCGGGCACTCGCTGTCGCCGCCGATGCACGAGGCGGGCTACGAGGCACTGGGGCTCGACGCGCGTTATGTCACGTTCGAACCGGCGGCTGCCGCCGGTGCCGAAGCCATCGAAGCGGCAGAGACGCTCGGGGTTGACGGCCTCAACGTTACCATCCCGTTCAAGCAGGACGTGCTCGACGCCGTCGATCCCACGCCGCTCGCCGAGCGCATCGGCGCGGTCAACACCGTCGATTTCGCGGGTGGGACGCCGACGGGCTACAACACCGACGCTGTCGGCGCAGTCCGAGCGCTGGAACACCACGACGTGTCGCTGGCCGGCACGGCGGTCGTCGTCGGTGCCGGCGGCGCGGGGCGAGCGGTCGCGTTCGGCCTCGCCGACGAGGGGCTGTCAGTCCGGATCGCGAACCGCACCGAATCGAAAGCCGTCGGGCTCGCTGATGAGGTCCCGGACGCGACCGGCCACGGGCTCGACTCACTCCCTGATCTGCTTGCGGACGCTGCTATCCTCGTCAACTGCACCAGCGTGGGTATGGAAGAAGACGAAACGCCAGTCCCCGCTGACGCGCTACACAGCGATCTCGCGGTGCTCGATGCGGTGTACACGCCGGTCGAGACCCGTCTGCTACAGGACGCGGCGGCCGCGGGCGCGACGACGGTCGACGGCGCGTGGATGCTCCTGTATCAGGGGGTTGAAGCGTTTGAACGCTGGACCGGCGAAGAGGCGCCCATAGACCGGATGAACAGGCAATTGCGCGAGCACCTGTAGCGAAACTGCCACCAGCAAGAGATTTGTGTTGTGGATAAATACGTTCACGTATGGGTCTGCTTCAGAAATTGAAATCCGCTCTCGGGCTTGATGGGACTGGGTCATCCACGTCGGGAACCAATCGCGACGTGGACGTGACCGTCGAGCGAGAGCCCTCTACTGAAGACGAAGACGCTGTCAAGGGGACGAACACCGCGACGACTACTGAGGCCCACACGTCCGACACCGCGGACGGGGCCGGTACCGAATCGGGGGATGGGAGTGATACATCCACTCAGGCGGACGACCTGGAGACTGCGGCGTCGCCGACTACGACTGACGACGAATCGGCATCTGCGACCGGTGATTCTACCACGGAGGCCGAACCAGAAACAGCGGTCGACGACGAGGACAGCGATTCGGATGTCTCGACTGCTGCGGAATCGGCCGAGACCGACGAGGAGCTGGCCGAATCCGACGAGGAACCGGCCGAAACCGATGACGAAGGGAGCACCGCCCCCGTTACGGATATCAAGGGCATCGGTCCCGCCTACGCCGACCGGCTCGCCGATATCGGTATCGAGACCGTGGGCGAACTGGCCGCCGCGGATGCGGCCGACATCGCCGCGGACACCGACCTTTCCGAGAGCCGTGTTTCGGGCTGGATCGAGCGGGCCCAGGACCACTGACCCCCGTCTTTTCGAGTGCCGGACGGCGGTGCCGCGGACTCGCCGAACCGCAAGGGAATTAGTCGCCGCAGTGCTTTCGTTCTGTAATGCCATCGGTCGAGACCGACCGGACCGCGTTCACGGACCTCGTAGCCGGCGCGCCCCCGGCGGCCCGCGTCCCCGTCGAGGTCACGGTGACCGTCGAGGACCCGTTTCTCGCGTACCGCCGGGCGCGCGACGAGACTGGCGGCGTGTATCTGGCGACCACCGGCGGCCAGTCGGGCTGGGGCTATTTCGGGACGGCCCCGGCGGACTTCCGCGAGGTCGATCCGAGAGAGGGCGGAACTCTCGCCGCGCTGACCGAGTTCCTCGACGGAGAGCAACTGGTCCGGGGTGACTGTGACGTGCCGTATCCTTGCGGAGCCGTCGGGTGGCTCTCCTACGACGTGGCGCGGGAACTGGAGTCACTGCCCGATAGCGCCGACGCCGACCGCGCGCTCCCGAACCTGCAGGTGGCCCGCTACGACCGCTTCGCCGCCTGGGAGGAACCCCGCGGTGAGTCGGTGACGCTGCGCGGGACGGCCTGTCCACGGGTCGGCGACTTCGAGACGCCCGAACTGGCCTACGAGTTCGGCAAGCAACACGCCCTGGACCTGGCCCGGGCGGCGGTGCAGGGCGACCCCGACGTCGACGAACCGCGGGTCGAGACCGACGAAGCGACCTTCGAGAGCGACTGCACGCGCGAAGACTTCGCCGAGCGGGTCCGAACAGTGAAGCAGTACATCCGCGACGGCGACACGTTCCAGGCGAACGTACCGCAGCGCCTCCACGCACCTGCGGCGGTCCATCCGGTCGAGGCCTTCGACGCGCTTCGAACGGTGAATCCAGCGCCGTACTCCGCCCTGCTCGAGTTCCCCGGCGTCGACCTCGTCAGCGCCAGCCCGGAACTCCTCCTGCACCGCGAGGGCGACCGGATCGAGACCGAACCCATCGCCGGCACCCGCCCGCGGGGCGAGACGCCCGAGTCCGACGACCGACTGGAGGCGGACCTGCTCGACGACGAGAAGGAGCGGGCCGAGCACGCGATGCTCGTCGACCTGGAGCGCAACGACCTGGGGAAAGTGAGCCAGTTCGGCAGCGTCGAGGTGTCCGATTACCGGCGCGTCGACCGCTACTCCGAGGTGATGCACCTCGTCTCGGTCGTCGAGGGACGGCTCCGCGATGGCGCGACCCTGGAAGACGCCATCGCCGCGGTGTTCCCCGGCGGGACCATCACCGGCGCGCCCAAACCCCGGACGATGGAGATCATCGACGAGGTGGAGGCGACCCGGCGGGGACCCTACACCGGCTCTATCGGCCTGTTCGGCTTCGACGGCCGCGCGACGCTGAACATCGTCATCAGGACCCTCGTCCGGTACGCCGAGGAGTACCACCTCCGTGTCGGCGCGGGCATCGTTCACGATTCGGACCCGGACAGCGAGTACCAGGAGACGCTGGACAAGGGCCGCGCGCTGGTCAACGCCGTCGACGAGGCGCTCGGGAAGCGTGTCGACCTGGCGATGGAGGAGCAGCAATGAGCGGCCGTCGTGGCAGCGGGGGCAGTGGCGATATCGGCAACAACGCCGGGGATGGCCCGGCGACAGACTCGCTGGCTCCGACCGTGCTGGTCGTCGACAACTACGACTCCTTCGCGTACAACCTCGTCCAGTACGTCGGCGAGGTGGTGCTCCGGCTCGGCGGGACCGAGGACGACGTGATCGTCCGGCGCAACGACGCCATCGACGTTGAGGGCGTCGAAAAGATGGACCCCGACGGCATCGTCGTCTCGCCGGGGCCGGGGACGCCCGAGGACGCCGGCGTCTCGATGCCGATCTTCGAGGAGCTGGACTACCCGACGCTGGGCGTCTGTCTCGGTCATCAGGCGCTGTGTGCGGCCAACGGCGCGCCCGTCGGTCACGCCGAGGCAGTCGTCCACGGCAAATCGTCGTCGGTTACCCACGACGGCACCGGCGTGTTCGAAGACCTGCCGGACCCCGTCGAGGTGGGTCGGTACCACTCGCTCGCGGTCGACCGCGAGGACCTCCCCGACGTGCTGACCGAGACGGCGTACACCGTCAGCGACGACGGCTCCGAAAACGCCGCTGCGACGACAGGCTCGCCCGAACCTGCCACCGCCGAGGGCACGGACGAGTCCCGGGTCGTCATGGGCGTCCGCCACAGCGACCGCCCACACATCGGCGTCCAGTTCCATCCCGAAAGCATTCTGACCGACCACGGCAAGACCATGATCGAGAACTTCTGCCTGCTATGCAATACCACGTAGACGGCGACCTCGTCCCCGAAGACGAGGCGACGGTGTCAGTGCGCGACCGCGGGTTCATGTACGGCGACGCGGCGTTCGAAACGCTCCGGGCCTACGGCGGCGAGCCGTTCCGGTGGGACGCCCACCGCGAGCGCCTCCAGCGGACGGCCGAGACGCTGGGGTTTGCCGACGCCGTGCCCGATGACCTCCGGGAGCGCGTCGACGAGACGCTCGCAGCCAACGACCTCGACGAGGCGTACGTCCGGCTGTCGGTCACGCGGGGCGTCCAGCCCGGGAAGCTCACCCCCGGAGCCGACGTCGACCCGACGGTCGTCGTCATCTGCAAGGGGCTCCCGAGGGGCGGGCTGGACGGCGAGCGCGTCTGGGACGAGCCGGCGTCGGTCCAGACGGTCCGGACCCGGCGGATTCCGGGCGAGGCCGTCCCGGCGGACGCGAAGACTCACAACTACCTCAACGGGATTCTCGGCCGCCTCGAACTCCGAAAGGCCGCCGCCGGCGGCGAACCTGCCGACGAGTGTCTCATCCGGGACATGGACGGAAATTTGGCCGAGGGAGCGACGAGCAACCTCTTTTTTGTCACGGACAACGGCCTCCGGACGCCGAGTACGGACCTCGACCTACTGCCGGGAGTCACCCGCGACGCGGTGATGGACATCGCTCGCGGCGAGGAGTTCCCCGTCGAGACCGGCCACTACTCGCTCGATGCCCTGCGTGATGCCGACGAGGCGTTTCTCACCAACTCGACCTGGGAGATCCGCCCCATTGCGACCGTCGATGGCATCTCCGTTGGCACCGGACCGATGACAAAACTCCTTCAGCGACTGTTCGACGAGCGAATCGAGGAGCGGCACTACTGATCGGACACCCCCCGATTCGAACGAGGCCACGCTGAAAACGCCGGTTTGAAACGCCTGATTCCCGTACAACTGCGTAGCATGGATGAGGACAGCCGTATCGTCGCGCTGGATGAAGTGCCTGACGACGGCACCTTTCTGTTCACTGTTCGCGACGGCTTCGACACGAAGGAAGCGATTATTGTCGAGTTGTCCGACGCGGTCGTCGCGTTCGAGAACTACTGTCCACACTGGACAGATGTCCGACTGGACAAAGGCAGTGGGGCGACAGTTCGCAATGGGCAACTCGTATGTGAGAAACACGGGGCGACGTTCGAATCAGATTCGGGGCTGTGCAACTACGGCCCCTGCGAGGGAGCGGTTCTGGAGGAAGTCTCGATCACCACCGAGGACGGCGTCGTCTATCTTACCGACGAGCGTTACGAGTTCGAAAACCAGGGGCCTTCGGGCGACCACGACCGCTCCTCGCGCGGTCGCATCGGCTTCTCAGGGAACTAGGCGGACGGGACCCGCTATCGCCCGGCCTCAGCTTATTCGGTACGCCGGCTCCGAGACGGCCTCGCATTTACACTCCGGACACCGGCTCGGTCGGTTTGTCAGGTCGTCGAAGTCCGTGAAGCCACACTCCTCGCACTCCGGTGGGGCAACGAGAAGCTCTTCGTCGGTCGAGTCCAGGGATTTCGCGATGTGTTCTACGTGTGTGAGCGCGTCGCTCGTCTGTATTTCGAACGTGTTCGCGATTGTCCCGGCGGCCATCGCCTCGTCGCGTAGTTGGTCAGCGATGCGCTGGCGCGTCGTCCGACTTGCCTCGCGCATGGGAGGAGTTCGCATCCGACTGTTATAGGCTTTGTTCTACTCTCACGACGCCGGAGTGGTGCTCTCCCATTCTGTTTCTGTCTCAGCCACGATAATTTATCACCGTCGGCGGTAAATAGCGACACCCGATGTTCGACAGTATCCTCGTTCCGACCGACGGAAGCCCCGGCTCCGAGCGCGCGTTCGAGGTCGCCGCGACGCTTGCCAGCACTCACGACGCAGCCATCCACGTCCTCTCGGTCGTAGACGAGCACGGTCCCACGGACGACTGGGACTACGACGACGACTCTCCGGCAGAAGCCTTCATCGAGTCGCAGGCCGACCACGTCGACACCGCTGGCCTGTCCGTCACCCCCGCCGTCCGCGAGGGGGTCGTCCACGACGAGGTTCTCGACTACGCCGACGAGACCGATATCGACCTCATCGTCATGGGGACTCACGGCCGCACTGGCGTCCGGCGGTTCCTGCTCGGCAGCGTCACGGAAAAGGTCGTCCGCCTCGCCGATGTGCCTGTCCTCTCTGTCAAAGCCGACGCCGAGCCGGGGACCGTCTCGTTCGACGACATTCTGCTACCGACCGACGGCAGTAGCGGCGCGGAGGCAGCCATCGAGCCGACGGGCGCGCTCGCCAGCGAGACCGACGCGACAGTCCATCTCGTCTCGGTCGTGGACACGCGGTCACTGGGCATCGATGTCGGGTCCACCGTTATCGTCGACGAACTGGAGTCAGTCGCGACGGATGCCGTTGAGAATGCGGCCGACCGGCTTTCCGGGATGGGCGTCGAGGCCGTCGAGACAGCCGTCTCTCACGGCATTCCCTATCGAGCTATCCTCGACGCCATCGAAGACGCCGATGCCGACCTCGTCGTCATCGGAACCCACGGTCGCACCGGCATCGACCGCTACCTCCTCGGCAGCGTTGCGGAGAAACTCGTCCGTACCTCGCCGGTTCCGGTGATGACCGTCCGGGCGGCGGACGCTGGCGACGAGCGCTAACACAACCATCAACAGTCTGTTACCGGAGTCACGACCTGTCGGCGAGACGCCGCTCCAACGGCGGTCGGCCGCCCTACCCGAAGTTCTCGACCTTCGCGTCGTCGGTGCTGACACCGGCGGTTTCGAGCGCTTCCGTGGCGGCATCGAGGAAATCCGCGAAGCCGTAGATGAACACCTGGCCGCCGTCCTCGACGGCCTCGGCCACTGGCTCGACGAGCGATTCGTCGCTGTCGATGACTGAAATAAGCGCTCCAGCATCCCGAAGCGCGTCCAGCCGGTCCTCGTGGACCGGCGCATCGTCCTGATACACGACAGCAGCCTCGTTGCCGTCGTCCAGCGCACGCTCGGCGATACCGACCGCCGGGCCGACACCAGGACCGCCGGCGAGGACGACAACGCGGCTCTCGCCCTCGTAGTAATCCGAACCGAACGGCCCAGCGATACGGACGCCGTCACCCGCTTCGAGCGCGCCGAGTTGGGGGGCCAACTCGCCGTCGGGGTCGATGCCGACGGTGATCTCGAACGCCTCTTCCACCGTCGGCGAGGAGATGGTGTAGAACCGCGAGATGTCCTCCCCGTCAACGGTCAGTGTCAGTTTGACGAACTGACCCGGCTGTGCGTCGAATGCGTCCGGTGTCTCGAAATCAATCGCCACGGTGTCTGGTCCGACGTCTCGGACGCCCACCACGTCGAGCACGCGTTCGTCCATACTCGGGAGTTGCCGTGACTGGCCAAGGGGGTTACGGTCGCCACACGTTCTGGCATGCTGAAAGGACAGCCGGCGCGGTCCGGGATACAGGAAACATCGGTCGTTTGCATACGAATTCTACCGGTATTCACTCGGAAACGAGTTGCCCGCACGCGGGCGGTTACGGAAGGCTTTTCCTACCACGCTGGCTACCCGTGCGATATAATGCCAGAGGACCTGAACTGGGCCATCGGCGGTGAAGCCGGCGATGGAATCGACTCCACCGGCAAGATTTTCGCGCAGGCACTCTCCCGGGCTGGTCGACACGTCTTCACCTCAAAGGACTTCGCCTCCCGCATCCGCGGCGGGTACACTGCCTACAAGGTACGGACGTCAGTCGACCGGGTCGAGAGTGTCGTTGACCGCCTGGACATCCTGATCGCACTCACCGAGCGCACGATCCACGAGAACGAGGACGAGCTCCACGAGGACTCCGTCATCATCTACGACGGCGAGCGCTCGACGATGCAGGACGTTGAAGTTCCCGGCGACGCGACGGCGCTCGAAGTACCGCTGAAACGGCTCGCCGAGGACGCTGGTGGGGCCATCATGCTCAACGTCGTCGCGCTGGGCGCGGCGTGTGAGGTCACCGGCTTCCCCATCGAGAACCTCGACGAGAGCCTCGAAAAGCGCTTCGGCGACAAGGGCGAGGCCATCGTCGAGAACAACAAGGAAGCCGCCCGGAAGGGCCAGCACTACGTCCAGGAGGAGTACGGCGAGTTCGACTACGACATGGAGACGACCGACGAAGACTACGTCCTGCTGAACGGTGACGAAGCCATCGGCATGGGCGCTATCGCTGCCGGCTGTCGCTTCTACGCCGGCTACCCCATCACCCCCGCGACGGACGTGATGGAGTACATGACCGGCCGCGTCGACCAGTTCGGCGGCAAGGTCGTCCAGGCCGAGGACGAACTGTCCGCTATCAACATGGCGCTTGGCGCGGCCCGCGCCGGTGCCCGAGCCATGACCGCCACGTCCGGCCCGGGCATCGACCTGATGACCGAGACGTTCGGGCTTGTCGCCACCAGCGAGACGCCGCTGGTCATCTGTGACGTGATGCGCTCCGGTCCCTCGACCGGAATGCCGACCAAACAGGAGCAGGGCGACCTCAACATGACGCTGTACGGCGGCCACGGCGAGATTCCGCGGTTCGTCGTCGCACCGACCACCGTCTCGGAGTGTTTCTGGAAGACTGTCGAGGCGTTCAACCTCGCCGAGAAGTACCAGACGCCCGTGTTCCTCGTCTCGGACCTCGCGATGGCCGTCACCGAACAGACGTTCTCCCCCGAGACCTTCGACATGGACGAGGTCGAGATCGAGCGCGGGAAGGTCGTCGACGAGAACGACATCGACACCTGGCTGGACGAGAAGGGCCGCTTCCAGGCCCACTTCGCGGCCGCCGACGGCGTCTCGCCGCGTGCGTTCCCCGGGACGGCCGACGGCGCGCACATGACGACCGGCCTCGAACACGACGAACTCGGTCGCCGGACCGAGGACACCGAGGTCCGTATCGAGCAGGTCGACAAGCGTCAGCGGAAAGTCGAGACCGCCCGCGAGCAGGAGGACTTCGACTACCGCGAGTTCGGCGACCCCGACGCCGACACGCTCGTCATCTCCTGGGGTTCCAACGAGGGAGCGCTGCGCGAGGGGCTGACGCTGCTGGAGGAGGACGGCTACGACGTGCGGTTCCTCTCGGTACCGTACATCTTCCCGCGACCGGACCTCTCCAAGGAGATCGAAGCCGCAGACGACGTCATCGTCGTCGAGTGTAACGCCACGGGACAGTTCGCGGACGTCATCGAACACGACGTCCTCGAACGGGTCCAGCGCATCAACAAGTACAACGGCGTGCGGTTCAAGGCAGACGAACTGGCGACAGAGATCAAGCAAACGCTTGACACACCCGCGGAGGCAACACAATGAGTTCCGACGTTCGCTTCACAGACTTCAAATCCGACAAGCAACCGACCTGGTGTCCCGGCTGCGGTGACTTCGGGACGATGAACGGCATGATGAAGGCGCTGGCGGAGACGGGCAACGACCCGGACAACACCTTCATCGTCGCCGGTATCGGCTGTTCCGGCAAGATCGGGACGTACATGCACAGCTACGCGCTCCACGGCGTCCACGGCCGCGCCCTGCCGGTGGGCATCGGCGTGAAGATGGCCAACCCGGACCTCGAAGTGATGGTCTCGGGCGGCGACGGCGACGGGTACTCCATCGGTGCCGGCCACTTCATCCACGCTGTCCGCCGGAACGTCGACATGAGCTACGTCGTGATGGACAACCGCATCTACGGGCTGACGAAGGGGCAGGCCTCGCCGACCTCGCGCGAGGACTTCGAGACCTCCACGTCGCCCGACGGCCCGAACCAGCCGCCGGTCAACCCGAAGGCGCTGGCGCTGGCCTCCGGTGCCACGTTCATCGCGCAGTCGTTCTCCTCGAACGCACAGCGCCACGCCGAGATCGTCAAGCAGGCCGTCGAACACGACGGCTTCGGCTTCGTCAACGTCTACTCGCCGTGTGTGACGTTCAACGACGTGGACACCTACGACTACTTCCGCGACGCCATCGTCGACCTCGACGAGACCGACCACGACCCGTCGGACCGCGACCAGGCCAAGGACAAGATCCTCGAAAGCGAGAAGGAGTACATGGGCGTCCTCTACCAGGACGAGAACTCCGTCCCCTTCGAGGAACGCGAAGGCGTCGAAGGCTCGATGGCCGAGATCCCCGACGGCGCGCCTGAAGGTGCGATGGACCTCGTCCGCGAGTTCTACTAGACCACCTTTTTTGTCAGGTTCGTACGCCGCGACGCGGCGTGCGTACCACTTCTCGAAAAACGTGGTCTTGCTGAGCGAAGCGAAGCAAGGCTCGGGAGAGCTCTGCTCTCCCGGTGGCGAAAAACGCGACTTCGCGGCGTCGCCGCGAAGTCGTGAAACGGCGGCCTGCGGCCGCCGTATGCTTGCGGTTGCGTCTTGACCGCTGACAGCGACGTTTTCTCAGTATTAGATCCCGGGGCCGAGTTGAGTCGAGTGCACCGCTACCGAATGGTTTCATTTATGACACCTGAGCGAACAGTGTACGGGGATGGGCGGAACACTCGACTACGACGAAGCGGAAGCCCGGCAAGAGGAAGCGATATATAGAACGCCGGCAGCGGTGGCGCGCCGGGAGCGAGTCCGGGACCTGTTCGCGCCCGAACCGGGCGACGAGGTTCTCTCTATCGGCTGTGGGCCGGGCTTTGAGCCGGCGGAGATCGGCTGGGCGGTCGGCAATGCGGGACATGTTCACGGTATCGACCGGAGCAAGGCGATGCTCGAACTCTCCCGAGCGCGCTGTGCCCCGCTACCGCAGGTGACCCTATCACAGGGAAACGCCGATGACCTCCCAGTGGCCGACGAATCGGCTGACGCGGCCGTTGCGGTGCAGGTGTTCGAGTACCTCGAAACAGTTGCTTCGGCTGTTTCGGAACTGGCCCGAGTTCTGCGGCCCGGCGGGACAGCCGTCGTTTGTGACGCCGACTTTTCCTCGCTGGTGTGGCGCAGCCCCAACCCCGAGCGAATGGCGCGCGTTCTCGATGCCTTCGACGATCACTGCCCGCACCCACGGCTGGGCTCCCACCTCGCCCCGCATCTCCGCGGGGCCGGACTGACGATTGACCGGGTCGAACCGAACGCCATCGTCAACACCAGCCTCGACGACACTTTCGCGGCCCACCTCATGGCGTTTATCGAAAACTACGCGGCCGACCACGAAGCTATCGGGCCAACAGCGGCACAGGCCTGGGCCGATGACCTCCGAGAACAGGCGGCCCGCGGGGAGACCTTTTTCAGTTTCACGCAGTACTGCTACCTCGTCCACAAGCCCGCGTAGCGGTCTCAGTGTCCCGATCACAGACTGTGCTGTGGCCTTGATTCCCACACACAATAGAATCGGGTTCGGACCCATATGCAGGTATCCCCAATGAAAGGTATGCACGTCTTCTGGCACCAGCGGGACCTCCGGATACCGGACAACCGGGGATTGACTGCCGCCGCTGCGGACGACGAAGTGCTGCCGGTGTACGTTATCGACACAGACCTGCTGGCAAGCGTCGGGAAGCGCCAGCGGGCGTTCCTGCTGGCCGGTGTGCGAGCGCTGAAACAGGCCTATCGGGACCACGGTGGGGACTTGCTAGTCAGGAAGGGGGCCGCTGTCGATGTGCTTTCGGACGTCGTCGAAGAGTACAACGCTGACCGCGTGTACTACAACGAGCATTACCGTCCCGCGCGACGCAACCGCCAACGCCGCGTCGACGACGCGCTCTCGACGAAATCGCTGACCGACCTCGTGCTGGTCGACCCGGCCGGACTTGACCGCGAGTACGAGAACCACAGCCGCTTCTACGACGACTGGCAGGCCCACCACAAGCTACCGCCGGTCGGGAGTCCGGACTCAGACTCGCTCGTCGATGTGTCGGACCCGACGACCGCCCCGATCATCGATACGAACATCGACCTGCCGACGCCCGGATACGAGGGCGCGCGAGAGCGGTACGAAAGCTTTCTCGCCGACGGTGCCGAGACCTACAACGACACCCGCGACGACATGCGGGCCGCCGTCGAGCGGCCGACCAGCGCCGTCTCGCGCATGTCGCCGTATCTCGCCGCGGGGATGATCGGCATCCGCGAGATGTGGCGCGGCGCGTCCGAACGACACACCGAGGCTACCGGTGACGCGCAGCGGAATATCCAGAAGTACCGCTACGAACTCTCCTGGCGCGAACAGAGCTACCATCTGCTGTACTACAATCCGACGCTGCTGTCGGAGAACTACAAGACGTTCCCGAAGCCCATCGAGTGGGAGAACGACGCGGACGACTTCGAGGCCTGGAAGCGCGGCGAGACGGGGTATCCGCTGGTCGACGCGGGGATGCGCCAGCTCGAACGGGAGGGGTACATCCACAACCGCCCGCGACAGAACGTCGCTTCCTTCCTCACGAAGCACCTCCTCGTCGACTGGCGCGAGGGGGCGCGACACTTCCGGAAGCGGTTGGTCGACCACGACCCCGCCAACAACGCCGCTAGCTGGCAGTGGACGGCCTCGACCGGGACGGACTCGGTGGACGTGCGCATCTTCGACCCGGTCGCACAGATGAGCAAGTACGACAGCGGGGCCGACTACGTCACCGAGTACGTGCCGGAACTGCGCGGCGTTCCGGCGGCGAAAATCGTCGACTGGCCGACGCTCTCGGACAGCGAACGCGAGGACTTAGCCCCCGAGTACCCACATCCGATCGTCGACCGGAACGCCGCCTACGAACGCGCACAGCGCGTGTTCGAGACGGCGCTGGGGAAGCGCTGACTCGCCTACGTCCTGTACTGCACTGCGAGGGAGACCGCCACCGCGACGGTCCCGGTGACGCCGGCGAGCCAGACGTCCGTACTCAGGTACAGCCCCGGCGTCGGCGGGTGGTACCGCGTCAGCGGCCACAGCACCTCGTAGGACTGTCCGGAGGCTTTCAGCAGGAGGGCGTCGGCGAACAGGTGGCTGGCGGCCCCGAGCGACAACAGGCCGAACACGCGCCGCCGGTCCCGGCGGTCCGCGACGACCGTGCCCACGAGGACGGCGACGAACGCGCCGCCGAGCGTGTGGACGCCAAGCCAGTCGAACGGGACCCCCAGCGCCGCCTCGACGGTCGCGGAGTCCACGAGGAGCTTGATTTTCGCCATGTCCGGGATGAACGCGCCGGCCATCCCCACGGTGACGTACTCGCCGGTGAGCCAGTCGAACCGGAGCGAGAAGAGGGTACAGAGGGTGAAGGCGATGAAGGCGTGTGACAGCAGGTCCGGCATCAGGCACGCACCTCCCGTACCCTGTCGAAGAGTGCCTGTATCGGCGTGAGTGGCTCGTCACGCCGACACAGTGCGCCTGTCTGCAAATCCAGCCGCCAGCCACAGATCAGCCGCCCGAGTGTCCACAGGCCGGCGAGCGCGGACACGAGGTACATCGCGGTGTAGTTCATCGCCGGCACGCTCACGCTGTTCTCCGCGGTGATGGTCCCGTCCGGACCGAACGTGCCATACACCTGCAGCGATTGGCCCTCGGCGACGGCTGTGTCGACATTCCGGACCGTGACTGTGAGCGTCCCGCTGTGGCGCTCGCCGTCGGCAGTGTAGTCGTACCCGAGGTCTATTTCGACGGGCTCGGTCCCAACGACTGTGCCGGTCACCTGGACGTAGTCGCCGACGTGGTTGTCGGGGTCCTGAGCCAGCGCATTCCCGTCTGGGTAGTCACCCACTGCGGGGTCGGGCGCGGGCGCTCCGAGGCCGATCATGAGCGCGAACAGCACAGCCAGCAATCCACAGATAGCAGCGACCCTGCCCACCCACGAGTGAAGCATTCAAACCTCGGTGCGGGCGGCGGGATATAAACTCTGGCGCTTGTGTCGGATCGCTGTCGATCGTGGCCCTACTCTGGCTTGCCAGGCAGCACGTCCGGGTCGCCCGAGCGATAGATGTACTCGACAGCGACGCCGGTCAGTGGCGAATCGGCGGCCGTCGCGTACGTCTTCGCGAGATCGAGGTACTGTTCGGTCACGTCGACGACGCGCCGATAGGCGGCTTCATCGTCTGGCGCGAGCAGGTATTCAGCGGTGACGGGCGTCAGTTGCCCCTCCGCGCGGTCATCGCCGTAGTCGTCCACGTCGTCGAGCCACACCTGCGCGCCGATGATGGCGAGGACGATGGCCTTCGCGAACTCGTCGTCGATATCGAGGCCGGCGAGTCGATAGAGGTCGAGCATGCCGTCGTAGAGGACACCGACGCGCGCGTACTGGGTCTTGCTGTAGGGGAGTTCCTTCTCTGTCTCGGTGAGTGTCGCCGGCTCCTCCTCGTACTCGGCGAACTTGTACTCCTCGCGGATATCGGTCAGAGCATCGGCGTCACCATCCTCGGCCGCGGTCATCAGCTCCCGGAAGTAGCCGTCGCGGTCCTGATGGGCCTCGCTGTAGTCGACGGCCCACTGGTAGGCGTTCTCGACAACAGGCGGCATATCCTCCAACAGGCCGTCGAGGTGGGACTGTAGCGCGGATTGGGCGATCTCGGCGACGCGGCGGCGGTCCGCTTCACTCGCGTCAAAGTCAACCTCGAAGTCCTCGAACTCGTCGTCGTTGATGGCGTCGCGCATGTCGCCGTCGATGAGCGCCTCGATGGAGAGGCGAGTCATCTGCTCGGCGCGGACGACCATCTCGCGGGGCGCGAGGTCCTGGGCCGGCCCCTGCTCCAGCGCCGTCTCGTCGACTGTCGGAACGCCGTCGGCGATAGCGTCGATGACGGGGTCACCGGGCGCCTGCTGACGGGCATTGCGGTAGACGTAGCCGAGCGTCAGTTGTGCTGGCAGGATGAGTTTCGTGTCGTAGGAGAACTCGACCGGACGGCCGAACTCGTCTTCGAGGGCGTCCTCGATGCGGTCGGTCACGTCGTCGACCATCGATTCGGTGCGGTCGTCGATCTCGGATTTCAGCGAGAGGCTGGCGGCGTCGAACACACCGGTGTCCGCGTAGTAGCCCAGCACCGCCCGTAGCGCCGTGGGAAGTCGCCGCCTGTCCGCGAGCACGCCCGCGCCTGTCTTGAGAACCATTGTATATCGCCCCGGGTGTTCCCGTGGTGGTAGTGGGGCCGTCTTTACCCTTTCGAGAGCGCCGTCGGTGTATTCGGAAAGACTGATTACCGACAGGGAATACCCACAACCATGCGCGAGCGCTTTGACGTGGTGATAGCCGGAGCCGGGCCTGCAGGGGCGCAGTGTGCCCGTGATCTAGCGGAGCGTAACTACGAGGTGCTCGTTCTCGAAACCGAGTCCGAAGACGGGTTCCCGCGTCAGAGCAACAAGTCCACCGCCGGGACGTTCATGTCGGCGATGACGAGCTTTGCCATCCCCGATGACGTGGTGATGAACTACACGGACAACGTCGTGCTTGAGTCCCCCAACGACCACTACGTCCGCAACCAGACCGGGGCCGTACTGGAGTTCGCGGAGTTCAAACAGTGGCTCGTCTCGGAGGGCCGGGAGCGGGGCGCGACCTACCGCTTTGACGCCCGCGTCTCGGCCCCCATCATGGAGAACGGTGAGATCGTCGGCGTCCGCTACGACGGCGACGAGGAAGTGTACGCCGACATCGTCATCGACGCCACCGGCCCTGCCGCACCGCTGGCGAAGAAACTCGACGTGTGTGACCTCCAGCGCGACCACCAGGCTATCGGCGTCGAGTACGAGTTCGAGGGCGTCGAGGTCGACCACGACGACTACGCCGACCTCCGGGACGCGATGATGCTCCGCCTGGACCACGACCTCGCGCCGGGTGGCTACTCCTGGATCTTCCACACCGGCGACGACACGGCGAAGGTCGGCCTCTGTTACATCCAGAACGAGTCACACGACAAGTACGCGAAAGACGGGATGGGCATCGACGACTACCTGGAGTACTGGCTCGATTCGGACCCGAGATTCGACGACGCAGAGCGAATCGAGGGGACGCAAGCCCACCGCGGATCGGCCCACATCCAGCCACCCGATTCGATGAGCACGGACAACTTCATGGCTATCGGCGACACCGTCCCGACCATCGACCCGCTGTGGGGCGAGGGAATCCACAAAGGGATGAAGTCGGCCCGCGCGGCCGCCGCGACGGCGGATTCGGCGCTTACGCCGGCGGAGCCCGATACCTCGGCGAAGAACCTCTCTGTCTACGACCAACTCTGGCACAGCGAGGTGGCTCCGAAACACAACGCCCGCCTGATGATGACGGAACTGCTGTATCTCGCCCCCAACGAACGGTACGATCAGCTGATGAATGACCTCCGGAGCACCGGACAGGACACCCTCAGGCAGATTAACGGCGGCGACCGGCGGGCGATTGCGAAGCTAACCCACCTCTCCGACATGCCGATTCTCGTCGAATACGCGCGCCGTCGCCTCGATATTTGAGGGCGACCGCGCGAAGTGCGGCAGGTTTTTTTCTACCGGCCCGGACGTTCTGATGATGGGACTCCCCGTTGGTGTGGTCGGTGACGATGCCCTAGCAGACGTGCTTCGAGACGCCGGCGTGGCCGTTGAGAGGGGTGGTGACGGCGCAGTTCCGAAGACCGACCGGGTCGTCGCCGTCGGCGAGGACGCCGTCGCTGCCGTGGCTCGGGCCGACGGTGACCCGCTCGTGTTGCCGGTCGCGGCTGGACGGGGGGTCCGGTCCGTAGCAAGAGACGACGCTGTCGCCGCTGTGTCGGCGCTTGCGGACGCCCGCGTTGAGACGCATCCCGTCCTCCGTGTGACGATGCCTGACGGCTCGGTCGAACAGGCGTTCTGGGACGTGACCCTCGTCACCGCCGACGCCGCCCGCATCTCCGAGTTCACTATCGCGTCGACGGCCGACCGCATCGGCCAGTTCCGGGCCGACGGCGTCGTTATCGCGACGGCCGCCGGTTCACCGGGCTACGCCCACCGCGTCGGCGGCCCGATTCTGGCGCCATCGGACCAGGCAGTGGTGGCACCGATCGCGCCGTTTGCGACCGACCCGGATCACTGGGTGTTGCCGGTCGCCGGACTCAGTGCCTCGATTGAGCGCGACGAGGCGACTGTCGAGTTGCTGGTCGATAACCGCGTATCGCGGACCGTCAGTTATCAGGAAAGCATCACAATCTCGCTCGGGTCCCCCGTTCGGACTGCCGTGGTCGACGAGAGTCAGTCCAGATTCGAGTGAGATTGGAAAGACACTAATGGACGGTGGACAGAGCTTTGCATATGCAGCCATCCGTAACGCTCTTTGGGCCACTGGATACCATTCTGGGGAGTCCTGCGCTCGGTGGCGCGCTCCTCATCGAGTACATCATCTTCGGAGTGGTGGTTGGCAACTTCCTGACCCGGCAGCTCGCCCACAGAAGCCACGTCAAACAGTACGAAAACGACGGTGCGGACGCGATCAGCCGCCACCCGGCACACACGTTCACCAACATCGCACTGGTCGTGCTGTCGTTTTTCTACATGACGCTCCACCACCACGGTGGGATGGTCCTGTCCGTGCTCGTGCTCGGCGCAGTCATCACCGACTTCTTCGAGTTCGAGTCACGAAAAGTCGAAGCACGCCGTGACATTCCGCTGGAACGGCCGAAGGGAGCCATCGTCGCCGCTCTCGTGATGTTCATGTATGCGGGCTACCAGAGCCTGTTCTGGGTCATCAAGGGACCCTGGAGCGCCATCGTCTGAACACGGTCTCAGTTTTTCCGATTCACTCCTCCGCTGGCGGCGTGCGACGGTAGCGCCGCGTGTATGGTCGGCAAACCACACGAGCTATTACAGCTATTGTCTAATTCTATCTCAGAAAAGGCTACGTATGCGTAGTATAATCCAACTACATCAAGCGACCAGCCTAGAACTAGCCGAAATGGTTTAATACCTCAAAGTCGTTCGTGTCGTTGTAGACGAAGATGTCACACAGGTCCCTCACAACGGCACTGACACTGTATCGCGGGGAAACGCTCACGCTCGAAGAGGCGGCTACGTACAGCGGGGTGTCACCAACAAAATTCGCCGCGGCGCTTCGCTCACGCGGGATCCAGGTGCGTGACGAAGACGATGCGCCAGTCAACCATACTGCGAACTGAGAGCGTCGTCTATTTCGCCTTCAGAGAACAGCTACTACGTACTGTTACGCCGACCGTTCGTTGAGGTACGTCTGGAGTTCACTGATCAGTGGGAGCACGACCCAGAAGGTCAGCGCGCCCAGTACCGCGAACCAGAAGAGCGCGTCGCCCATGAACAGGGCGATCTGGTCGAACGTGGTCGGTTCCTCGATAGTAAGTTCGCCGGTGAGCTGTGCCCCCTCGAAACTCGGCGTGTTGTACCAGCCCTTGATGGTCATCCAACCCAGTCCGCCGACCATGAGGCACGCGAACCCCTTCATGAACTCGTCAGCCATTATCCGAACGTTAGGTAGCGTCGTCTTTAGACTTTCCCATTTCCTCGGTACGGAAGCGCGTGGAGAACGCGTAGACGACTGTGCCAGCGAGGATGCACGCGATTCCGGCGATCCCGACCGGAACGTCGATCTCCGAGGCGGGCGCTGACGCCCGCTGTGTCGCCACGTCGACGAGGATGAATCCGGCGACGACGCTGACGACCGCAAACAGCGTTGAAAACACCGTCACGGCCTTGTACACGCGCAGCGGGACCACAACGTCCCGCCGCTCCGAACCGTCTTCAGACCCCGCTGACTGGTCCCCTGTCATCGTCACTACTAGGGACGGGAGCCACTTTACTGCGGCGAGACGAGGTCACAACGCTTGCGATGGTACCGAGCAAGAGGAGAAACGACGGAGAAACCTACCGATCGGGTTACTTCGGCGGCCGCAGCCGGTAGTACCGACGGTTGAGGTCGAACATGTAGCCCTCGCGCATCGTCTTGAGCACGGCGTAGGTGATGGTCGCGCTGACGATAGGGACGAGGAACGTCAGGTCGAACAGCAGGTGGGAGTCCATCGGAACGAGGTTCTTGATGGACAGCGCGGCGATGGTCAGGCTGAAGATGACGCCGGACATCCCGACGGCAGCCCAGAACGGCTGCTCGACGGGACGGCGGGCGGACCCCTTGTTGAGGAAGGGGACGATCGCGACGAAGCCGACGACCACGACGTTTGCCAGCACACCGTAGGTTCGGTCGGCCATGAGCTTCGAGCCGCCGAGGATGCTCAGGTTGGGGTTGAGCGGGCCGAGCTTGAGCAGGCCAAAGGACCAGTAGAGATACCAGTCCGGCAGGATAATCGCCGGCGTCACACTGGAGTTCGCCGGGTTCGGCATCTCCGGGGGCAGCGTCGCCGAGACGAACAGGATCATGCCCACGAAGAAGGACGTCAGCGCGATGTTGCGCATCATCTCGTGGGGCCAAGCCGGGAACGCGAGCACGTCACGCTCGACGTAGTCCGACTGCTGGCGAAGGTCCTGGTCCTCGCGGCGCGCCCGCTCGAAGTACTCGTAGGTCAGCCGGGAGAGCCCCTGGGTCCGCTCCTTGCGTTCGGACCACGCGGGGGTCTCGTCGTCCGGCGAGACGATACCGGTGCCGGAACCGTCCGTGCGAACGTCGTCTGTGTCGTTGTCGCTCATAGTATTAGTGTGGTTCAGCGATCCCCTGCATCCAGACGATGCCGATGTGGACCGCGATGATAGCAGTCGTGATGAACGGCAGGAAGAACACGTGCAGGATGTACATGCGCTGTAGCGTAGCCTGCGAGAGCGTGAACCCGCCGAACATCAGCTGTGCGACCCACTCACCGATAAGCGGGATGGAGAGGGACATCTCGACGCCGATCTGGCCGGCCCAGAACGAGAGCTGGCTCCACGGCAGCAGGTAGCCGGTGTACCCGAACACCAGCGTCAGCGAAATCAGGACGATGCCGATGAGCCAGTTCAGTTCGCGCGGTTCCTTGTAGGCCCCGGTGAAGTACACGCGGAGCATGTGAAGGAACACGGCGGCGACCATAATCTGCGCGGACCAGCGGTGGACCGAACGCAGGAAGTAGCCGAGGTTGAGCTGGCCCATGATGAGCATCACCGAGTCGTACGCGACCGTCGGCGACCCGTCGGCAGCCGCGGCGGCCGGTGCGTAGTAGAAGCCCAGCAGCGCGCCGGATATCGCGGCGACGATGTACGCGACTGTCGAGAACGACCCGAGTGCGTACAGTGGATACCAGTACCAGAACTTGTTGTCGAGGTTGTACTGTTCCGTGTGGCTCTTCGGCATCTGCATGTTGACCTTGTAGTAGAGATCCTCGAGGATCTCCAGGTAGTCAACAACGCGCAACCGCCTGTCGAGCCAGATGAGCACGGTCAGGTACACCGATTCGATCGGCGTCAGCTCGCGCGATTCCATCCAGCCTTTGTGGTCGTGTTCGTCTTTGCGTTCGAGACTCATTGGTTACTCCGTTTTTGGTGGGCGTGGCAGCGCCACGAACGTCGCTTGCACGGGACTGAACGGGTCGTACACGGACTGGTGGCACTGACAGTAAATAGCGTTTGCGCCGCCGAAGTTCGCACTCCCTTCCTGGGTCTTGAACCCGGGCACACAGCAGAAGTGCGTGCACTTGTTCAGCCAGGCGATGAAGCCCTGGTCGGTCGCTTCGGAGACGAACGACTGAACGCTTCCCGGAAGGTCCGCGTACTTGCCCTCGCCGTTGGCCATCTTCTCGACTTCGACCGACCTGATTATCTGCACCGGAGCGCCGTTCTTTCCGTCGCTGTTGGTCCGCCAGACGACGCTCGCTGGCTTCCCGACACCGGGGTCGCCGATGCCGTTGCCCCACTCTTGGTAGTCCTCGAACATGTCGACCGTGAGTGGTTTGCCAGCTTCGTACTCACCCTGCCAGGAGAAGGTCCCGGTGTCGTTGAGGAACGTGTTGTTCCGGTCGGACTGCGGATAGACGGCTTCGGTGCTCTGGATACCGCAGTACTGGAACCACTGCGAGGAGTAGTCGATACCGCTCCCGCCGAAGTCCGACGCGACGGCCGCGCCGGCGTTCTCGTCGTACTCCGGCCAGAAGCCGCTGATCTCGCCGCCGTTGATCTCGATCGGAATGATCGGCATCCCTCGCGGGGCCGGTCCGCCTGTATTCTCGACGGCGACGAACGGGGTCGTCCCGCCACCTTCACCGGCAGCGTCTGTCGTCGCGTCGACGGCTGCAGCGCCACCGACGCCGACGCCGGAGAGTGCCGCACTCCCGACGACGCCCTTTACGAAGCGACGACGGCCTGTTTCAGCCGGGTATTTGTCTTCATCAAGTGGCATATTATTTCTTGTAGTATGGATACACAGCGCGTTTGAATGTCTCTGCGAGTTCGTCGCCGTCCGCCACCGTCGTACCGTCGACGTCTTCCTGACGGATGTAGAGGTCCTCCCACTTCCGGCGGCGTTTCTTGACGATCATCACGTCGGGGAGGAACTCCTTGCGGTACAGCAGCATGATGAACGACAGGTCGATGAAGATCGCCGTTAGCACGCCACCGAGGAACATGTTGGCCTCGATGAGCCGTACCGTCAGCGTCGTCCCGATGCCGGACGCCCACCCGGCAATCATGCCGTAGGTGAAGAGGCCGACGAGGCCGACCTGAATAACCGTCAGGAGCACGATGCCGACGGCCGCTGCTGTGCTTTCGCGTGGCGGTTCGTACCGGTGGATATCACCGTAGGTGGAGCCTTCGGATGCCATCAGTTGTTCCCTCCGCTAGTGTGGGGCGACTCGCCGTACTTCAGCTGGAAGAATGTGTAAATCAGCGGAATGATGACTGCGAGTCCAGCGCCGAACCCGACGAAGTGGGGCTGAATCGGGACGCCGGCCTCGTGGGGGTTGACTTCGACCGGACCGCCGCCACCGACTGTCTGTGTCGGGTACTCTTCGCCGACGACGATGGCACCTTTCATGCCGAGCCCTTCGTGGGGGACACAGATGTACGGGTAGATGCCGTCCTCCTCGAACGTGTGTTCGTAGTTGACGCCGGCACTGGACGTTGTACTGCCGGAGTCCAGCGGCCCGTCGCCGTCGGAGACGACGTTGTGGCCGCCGCCGTTGCCCGTCCACTCGAATTGGACGGTCGCGCCGTTGTCAACGTGGACGGCTGGCGGACCGAACCCGTACGCGCCGCCGTTGGCCTGCACGCCGACTTCGACAGTTACTGTGTCCTGCCCGGTCGCGTCGACGGTCGTCCCGTCGAAGTTCCCGACCGAATCCAGGAAACCGCCGTAGTCCGGGACGGTTTCGCCACCTCCGCCACCTTCCTCCTGTGCGGCGGCTGCGCCGGTGGCACTGAGGGTCGCCGCAGCACCGGCGGCCCCCCCTGCTGTCCGGACGAACTCCCGTCTGTTCATATACACTCTGGAATCAGGACTGAGTTTGTATAAACCCACCGAATACCACCCGCAGGAACCGTCATTACCCGGCTTCGTCAGTCTCGCCTGCCCCGTCTTCAGACCCCGTATTCTGCGGGTCGAGCTCCGGAACGAACTCCGGTCGTTCGCCGTCCTCAAGTCCGATGGCCCGCAGTCTGTCTCGGTACTCCTCGGCGCGGAACGTGTCCGAGAGCCTCGCGTTTGCGACGGTGAAAAAGAGGACGAGCGAGACGCCGATGAAGGCGACGCCGGCCACGACCAGCAGTGCAATGCTGGTCCCCCTGTTGCCGATGACGCCAGCGGTCGCAAGCACTGCGCCTCCCAGTAGGGCAATCCCGGCCAGGAACTGTGTCCCGGCAATCGCCTGTAGCATCCAGTTGCCGAGTTCGCCGCCACCCTCGGGAACCGCTTCCGGTTCGGGAAGGGGCCTGTCGGGGACGTTCTCAGGCACGTCGTAGGAATCCATCGAACACAGCGCGACCGTTGGCTTCACGTCACGCATGACGGTCCCTTCCCCTTCGAGGCTCCCATCGGGATAGACGACCGCATAGCCTTCGTCGGAGTATGCGAGTACCCGCGGTGGGTCCCGGTGGCGCTCGATGCGGGCGAACACGTCGCGGTTTGCGACGCGGTTCCGGAGGTCCCGGGTGACCCTGTCGAGGAGTTCGTCGCCGGTGATCCAGGAGTCCTCATCGAAGGCAACGTCCCACTCCTCGGCGGTCATCTCGGCCATGTCCGCCGGGCCGAAGTCGTCGAAGTCGTACTTCTCTTCGACCTGCTTCCGGAGCGCCTCCGTGTCGAGTTCGTCGCCTGACTCGCCGTCTTCGGCCGTCTCACCGCCGTCGACCTCGGCCCCGGGTTCGCCGGGCTCGGTTTCGGCAGTTACCGCGTCCGCAGGGGTGTTCCCGCGCTCGTCCTCCGTGGGAGACGTCGAGTCCGGGTCGGCCATTGCCCGGGTGTACGGACCGCGACGGCTTACAAGTTCTGACCTTCTGCATCCGGCAGTCTTTAGCGAGCACTGTCCCTAGGTCGGGCCATGGTGTCGGACGGCCTCGTGGCCACAGTCGTGTTACTGTCGGTGAGTCTCAGCCTCCCCTGTTTCCTGTACGGCGCGTACTACATCATCGAGACGGAGCCGGTCACCTGGGACGTGCTCGTCCATCATCTGAAGTTCGTCACGACGGGGCTGGTGCTGACCACCGTCCCGATGGTGTTCTGGATGATCCCACGCCTCCCGGACCAACTCGGTGGCCTCTCCGCTGTCCACGCGATGCTCGGCCTCCAGGCGTACGCGCTGCTCGCCTTCGGCGGGACGGGTATCGTCCGCATCTTCCGCGCGAAGCGGGAGCACGACCTCTACAACGAGTACGACGAAGACCTGTTACTGGACGAAATCGGCGACGAGACGTTCAGTCACTGGCGCTCGCGTCTCCGCATCGGCGTGTTCGGATACGTCATCTTCTGGCTGCTGGCGTATCTGGTCGGCGTCACTCGATACGCCCTCCGCTACGTGGCGTGAGTGCCGTCGGCAGCGGGTTTGATTCTCGGTTACTGCGAACAGACTAGATGTTTCATTAGTATTGCAGGTCCATCGCTAGCCGTGGTTCCAATGTACGAACACATCCTCTTTCCAACGGACGGTAGTGACGGAGCAGAAGCCGCGCTAGCGCATGCACGCAACCTCGCCGAAACACACGACGGGACGTTACACATCATGACCGTCCTCGATACGTCGTCACCCCATATCGGCATGACCGCCGCAGGTACTGAGGGGGCCACGACCGGCATGGTAGCGGAGGAGCACGACCCGTCGGAGCCGGGCATGGTCGGCGAGGAACACGATATCGATGCAACGCTTCAGGAGCGGTCACAGGCCATCGTCGACGCGGCGGCAGACGAAGTCGACGCAGTCGACACCGTCACCGCCGTTGAACGCGGCCCACCGCACAGCGCGATCCTCGACTACGCCGATGAGAACGATATCGACCTCATCGTCATGGGGACTCACGGCCGAACCGGCGTCGAGCGGTATCTCCTCGGCAGCGTCGCCGAAAAGGTCGTCAGAACGTCCGATGTGCCTGTTCTCACGGTGCGCCTCGGAGAGGCCGACAGCTGACGCCCTCGCCCGAGGTTACCACGCCTCGCCGCTGGCGAGGTCGACTTCACTGTCGCCCTTCTCGGAGGGACAGATATCCGCGAGCACGCACGCCTCGCAGTCCGCGGAGCGCGCGCCACACACCGCTCGCCCGTGGTCGATGAGGAGATGTGTGAACTGTTGCCACTCGTCGCTGGGCACCACGTCGAGCAGGTCCTGCTCGATGGCTTCCGGCCGTTCTTCCTCGGTAAGCCCCAGCCGCCGCGAAAGCCGCTGGACGTGCGTGTCGACCACGATGCCTTCGACGATGTCGTGGCCGTGCTGGAGGACGACGTTCGCCGTCTTGCGGCCGACGCCCGGGAGGTCGGTCAGCGCCGACATCGTGTCAGGAACCTCGCCGTCGTGTTCCTCGGTCAGAATCTCACCGATCCCCTGGAGGTAGCCCCCCTTGTTGTTGTGGAACGTGATGCCGTAGATGTCTTCGGCGAGTTGCTCCTCGGTGGCCTCGGCGTAGTCCTCGGCGCTCTGGTACTTTTCGAACAGGTCCGCCGTGACCTCGTTGACCCGCTCGTCGGTGCACTGCGCGGAGAGGACGACGGCGACCAGTAACTCGAGACGGTTGCTGTAGTTCAGCGAGATCGCCGAATCGGGGTATTCCTCGTGAAGTCGGTCGACGATCTCCGTTGCCTGTTCCTCGCGTGAATCCAGCGGCGTTCCCATACCTCTGGGCAGTGCTGGGGTCCCTTTGGCGTGTCGTTCTGCGCCGAGCACCTAGTCGACGGGCTATCCAAACATGCTACCAGCACTCATACCACGGCAATAGTCTTGTGTCAACCATGTGTCCGCTCCGGTATGCCCGGCCCAGTGTTCCTCCGCGGCGAAACAGTGACGCTGCGGACGATAGAGGACGAAGACGTACCGTTCCTGCAGGAGACAGTCAACGACCCTGCCGTGCGACACGGCCTCTCAGCGTCACAGCCGATGACGGAGCAGGCCGAACGGGAGTGGCTCGAATCCGAGACCGGCCTCGATTCGGAGAACGCCCATCTGCTGGTCTGTGTCGACGGCGACCCGGTCGGAACGGTCGGCCTGATGGCCGTCTCGACCCAGCCGGGGATCGCCGAAATCGGCTACTTCCTCTCACCGGACGCCTGGGGCAACGGCTACGCGACCGATGCCGTGCGAACGCTCGCCGAGTACGGCTTTCAGGAGCGGCGGCTCCATCGAATGTACGCAAAAGTACTCGCTGGCAACGACGGATCCCGGCGAGTGCTCGAAAAGGCGGGCTTCGAGCGGGAGGGGACCCTGCGGGACCACTGGTTCCGTGACGGCCGACACGAAGACGTGTACATGTACGGGTTGCTGGCCGGTGAACTGGACCACGGCGAGTAGCTACAACTCGGCGAGGCCACGTAGAACCGTGTCGAGATCGGGCGCGCTCCCGCCCGAGTCGTCGAACGCTGTCGCCGCCCGAACGCGACACCGCTGGTCGACGAGGAATGCCGCTCGCTGCACGCTCCCGTCCTGTTTTCGGACGCCGAACTGGGTGGCGACGCCGTGGGTGTCGGCCAGCAGTGGGTAGGGGAGCGATAACGCCGCCGCGAGCGACCGGCAATCGTCGATACCTGCGGCGAGAACGCCAAAGACGGCCACGGCGTCCGACACGCTCGCCCAGTCTGTCTCGGCTAGCTCGCTGAGAAGGGCCCGCGAGTCGGGGTCGTCTCCTGGAACGAACGCCACGACCGCCGGCGCGCGGTTCGTCGCAGCGGACAGCCGATAGGCACCGGTACCGCTGTTTGCGGTTCCCTGCAGGTCGAAGTCCGGAGCGGGGTCGCCAGGGCCGAGCATACCGAGCGAACGGGGAAGCGGCGCAAAAGTCCCCCGGTCATATAAGCGACTGCTGCCTGTTCGGAGGGAGTGATATCGTGGGATCGGAGTCAGCCCTGCTGTCGTTGTCCGGAAGTCCTGTGCGACGTTCACTCCCCCCGAATCGCGGACGTTTCAGTCGCAAAGAAGCTTTATAAGCCGTCCGACCAACCACCGTCGTATGGGAATGGAGAATCTGCCACAGGAGATTACAGCCCTCGTGGGTCGCGAGGTGTATTCGAAAAACGGCGTGTTCGTCGGCGAAGTCGAGGATCTTCGGCTGGAACTCGACCGCAAGGAAGTGACAGGGCTGGCACTCCACCAGCTCAACACGGAGCTGTTCGACGAAGAGGTGAACGCGGCGCGGGGCGTCATCATTCCGTACCGGTGGGTTCAGGCTGTCGGTGATGTCGTCATCGTCAGCGACATCGTGGAACGGCTTCGCCAGCCCGAGGCCGGCGACGAGGAAGAGGAAGTCCCTGCCTAGTTTCCGTTCGAACTCTCGCTACTGGAGCTGTCGACGCCCATTGCTTCGAACAGTTTCCGTTTGACTGCTTCTTCGGTGAGTTCCAGCAGTGTATCTCTGTTGTCGTCGCTCGTATCCAAGCCGGTGAAGATGCCGAGCGGTATCTCGACGCTGGCGTCGGTGGAGTGGCCCGCGGTCTCGCCCATCCCGCCGAACGCGTCCGACAGTACCTTGCCGATGTTCATCCGGATGTCCTTCGAACGCGCGGCGAGGTAGATGGTGTCATCAGCGATGGCGAACACCGCTGTAGTCGTAATCCCCTCGAGATTGAGGAGGTGCTGGGCCGCCTGCGCCAGCGCGTCGCGATCCCGGATGAAGCCGGCGTTGGAGACGAGGTGGCTCCCCTGGACCTCGCGGTTCCGGATCGCTTCGGCGAGCACGTCAAGCGTTTCCGGACTCATCGACGGCGATTCGACCTGTTCGAGCGTGTCGTGGTCGGCGAACGGGTACAGGTACGCCGCGGCGGTCAGGTCCGCCGGCGTCGTGTCCCGCTTGAAGTCCAGCGTCTCAGCGCGGATGCCGTACAGCAGCGCCGTGGCGACGCTCTGGTCGAGATTGAGGTCCAGTTCCTGGATGTATTTCGTCAGAATCGTCGACGTAGCCGAGATGTTGGGCCGGATGTCGGAGAAGGTGGCGTCGTGTTCCAGTTCGTGTTCGTGCTCGTAGTGGTCAACGACGATATCGACCGAATCGATAGCCGGTTCGCCGCCCTTGGCAACGTCCACCAGCGCGAACGTGTCGTACTCGTCGAGGTCGACGTCCTCGTTCGAGGTCAGTTCGATACCGAGGAGATTGACGAACGCGCGGTTCTCCTGGTGGCCGATCTCACCCTCGTAGATGATGTCGGCCTCAACGTCGCGGCTCGCGGCGATGGCCCGCAGCGCGGCGGCCGAGGCGATGGAGTCCGGGTCAGGCGACCGATGAATAAGTATCGCCATGCGTTCCTCGGTCCCGTCGATGACGTCCCCGAGCTGGGAGGCCTTGTACTCCAGTTCACCGGTCTCCAGTGCTCGAAGTGCCGAATCGGCGATAACTGCGGAGGGGTTGATGACCACGTCCGCACCGAGCTCGGTGAGTTCGTCGGCCGACACGGGGTCGTCGGCGCGGGCGACGATGAACTGCTCGCCACCGGCCTCACGGATGTTTCGGACCGCCTCGGCGTTGGCGGCGACGTCCGAGGACATGATGAGCACCACGTCCCGGTCGGCGACAGTCTCTACGGTGCCCGTCTCGGAGATGTCCGCATGCTGTGCGTTGAGATCCTGGTCACGGAGCGCCTCGACTCGCCCCTCGTCCGCGTCGAGGATGAGCACGTCTTTCCCCTCCTCGACGAGTTCTTCCGCCACGGCGTGGCCAACACTCCCACACCCGAGGATGGCGTAGGTCGACATAGAGGCCATCGTGATGCCGCTGGCTGTACTCATTAGTATCTGTATCGCTTGGCGTCAAGCCTCTTTAATGCCAGCTATTTCTCCAACAACTGGGAACGGTCGCCTGCGAAGGTGGCTTGAGAGGCCGCCACCCGTCGTCTAGCGCGGACATGGTCGCTCACCCGGCCGACTCTCGTGGGCAGGCCGGCGCGCTAGCTGGCTGGTGTGTGCAAGCAACGTGAGACCGACCGACACGAGGCGTCCGAATGAAAACCTATTTTACCGGGCCGTCCAGAGCAATGAGTGCACTGGGCCGGTAGCTCAGTCTGGCAGAGCGACGGCCTCTTAAGCCGTCGGTCGAGGGTTCAAATCCCTTCCGGCCCGTATTCTTGCGCCGCGAACGAAACCGTGAGCGGCGCGAATTCGATAGGAATGGGTTTGAATGACGGCACGAGTGAGTGTCAACGAGCGAAGTGCAGGTAGTTCAAATCCCTTCCGGCCCGCTTTTGCGACGAACTATCTGTGAGGAGCAGAACCGCTATGGAGTGGATTTGAACCAGGGGGCGTGCACAGCGAGGCGACAGCTACGGGAACCATGTTGACAGGCTCACCGGCGGTTCGGGACCTTCGGCTCAACCACTCACGTCGTACAGGTCGTCAGTGTCGGTGGCGAGCACCGCGTTGACGACGACGCCGACCATCAGAACAATCGCGGCCACGTAGGTGCTTGTGAGGATGAGGATAAGCCCGCTGAGGACGCCGTAGATCGCGTACTGACCGGCGTTGGTGACGTAGAACTGTACCACCGCGTGGATGACGGTCCAGCCCATAGCGGTCGTCATCGCGCCGGGGAGGGCATCGGTGAGCGAACCGGCGACGCGCGACGGGACCAGATACAGGGGAAGCAGCGTCACGGTCAGAACGACGAACAAGACGGCGAATCCGGCGACCACGCTCAGCAGGTCGGTCGCGAAGAGAGCCAGGAACACACTCTGAACGATAATCACAAGAACCGTGGCCGAGAGCGTCACGAGGACGACCACCGCATCGTACATCTGCCTCGTCAGGGGCTGTTCCGTCACCGCCTCGATGCGCTCGACGACGGTCAGGAAGCCGACACCGACGTTGGCACCGCTCCAGGCCAGGACGACCACGGAGAGGACCGTCGCCGCTGTGCGGCCCGAAGCCGTCGTCAGTCCCTCGTACACCAGTTGCTGCGTGTCGGGGGTGAGGAACTGCGCCTCCGAGGCCGAGACCACGCCCGCGAGTTGCCGACCGAAGACGATGAACACGAGCAACAGCACCGGCATGAGCGATATGAACGCGTAGTACGCCAGCGACGTCGCGATGTACCTGATGTCGCTCTCGTACGCGATACTGGCGACTGTCTTCGCGGTTGCTACCCACTCGACTCGTCGCGCCATATCTGGACAAGGATGGAAGCAGGGAAACATGTTTGTGCTGAAATAACTGTCGAGAGGAGGCTAAGGCTGGTCACCCGCGACGCCATACCCGTTTTGACGACCGACTCAACGTCCTGATCCACTGTGCGGACAGCTCAGCCGTCCAGTCGCTTTCGCATCTCGACGTGTGGGATGCCGGCTTCCTCGAACACGTCGCTGACCGTCTCATAGCCGAGTTGTTGATAAAAGACCTCGACGTGGGTCTGTGCGTGGAGTTTGAGCGCCGTCGCACCGTCGTCGCCAGCGGCGTCCTCGACAGCTCGCATCAGTGCCGAGCCGACACCAGTGCCCCGGTAAGGCTCGCGGACCGCGACCCGCTCGACCTTTCCCACTGCAGGCTCGGGGAACCGGAGTCTGGCGGTCCCAACTGGATACTCGCCGTCACGGGCCAGAAACTGGACGGCGTCCGAATCGTTCCCGTCGAGTTCCTCGTCCTCGGAGACGCCCTGTTCCTCGACGAACACCGCGGTTCGGACGGCCGTTGCCGCGTCTTCGAACTGGTCCCAGGTCCCAACCTCGACAGCGTAGTCGCTCATGCCCGCGGCTTCGGGCGGGTCCCCTGTATGTGCTGTTACTGGGAACCGCCGAAACCATCAACACAGATGCGGGTGTAGCGAGCATGCATGACCTACGATTACGCTCGCGACCACGAGCACGAACTGTCGGCGGAGTATCTGTACGCCTCTGACGCGGAGGTTCTGGGTATCTACGACTCCGATGACTCTCTACAGGTCGACGTGGCGGTCATCTGCCCCGAATGCAGCGAGACACTTCGTCTGGAAGCGACCGTCGACAAAGTCACGTCATCCGGGACGGAGCTCCCGCTGGACGAAGACTACTACGACTGACCGGCGTATCCGCAATAATTTTTTCCGCGGCGCGAGTACAGGCGTCCGCTATGTCCGACTTCGACACATTCGAATGCTCGAACTGTGGTGAGTCGTTCAAAGCGTATCCCGACGCGAACGCGGCACAGAAGAAAGCGTGTAGTCCGGCCTGCGAAACCGCGGTGTAATCGGCAGCGGTTTTCTGCGTCCCCCTCCGGCCGTCAGCGTTAGCTGTCGGGGCTGTAGTTGGGCGCTTCGTCCGTAATCATCACGTCGTGCGGATGGCTCTCCTGCTGTCCGGCCGCGGAGACCCGCACGAACTCGGCGCGCTGCTTGAACTCTGGGATAGTCTCGGCCCCGACGTAGCCCATTCCGGACTGCATCCCACCGACGAGCTGGTGGAGTTCGGATGCCAGCGAGCCCTTGTACGGTGTCGCGGCTTCGACGCCTTCGGGGACGAATTCCTCACCCTCCTCGTCGTCCTTGAGGTAGCGCTCGCCGCCGCCCTCGTTCATCGCGCCGACGCTGCCCATCCCGCGGTACTGCTTGTACTTCTTGCCGTTCATCGTGATGACGCGGCCCGGGGCCTCGTCGGTCCCGGCGAAGTAGGAGCCGAGCATCACCGCGTCCGCACCCGCGGCGATGGCCTTGATGGCGTCCCCGGAGTAGCGGATGCCACCGTCGGCGATGACCGGCACGTCGTGCTGGCTCGCCACGTCGGCGACCTGCGCGACGGCGGTGATCTGGGGCATTCCCGCACCGGTGACCACGCGGGTCGTACAGATGGAGCCGGGACCGATACCGACCTTGACGCCGTCGGCGAAGTCGACGACAGCCTCGGCGGCTTCCCGGGTGCCGATGTTACCGACGACCACGTCGGCGTCTACTTCGGCCTTGATCTCGCGGGCGCTCTCGATGACGTTCGCGTTGTGGGCGTGCGCACAGTCGATGAACAGGATGTCAGCGCCGGCCTCGTCCGCGACCTGCGCGCGGTCCATCTCGAAGGGGCCGACAGCGGCACCACAGCGGAGCGAGCCGTCGTCTGCGCGGGCGGCCTGGTCGTACTCGCGACGCTGGAGAATCCCCTGCATCGTGACCAGTCCGACGAGCCGGTTCTCGTCGTCGACGATTGGGACGCGCTCGATCTTGTGGTCGTACATCAGTTCCAGCGCCTCACGGGGCGTCACGTCTTCGGGGGCAGTGACGACTTCGTCGGTCATCGCGTCCGTGACGGCGTCGTCCTCGCCGACCTCCAGATACGGCCGGATGTCCGTCCCGGAGATGATGCCCAGCACTTCGCCGTTGTCGTCGTCGACGACCGGCGCGCCGGAGACGCCCTCGTGTTCCATCATCTCGTCGACCTCGCGGACGGTCTGGTTCGGGCTTGCCGTCACAACGTCGCGGATGATGAGCTCGTCGGCGCGTTTGACCCGCTCGATCTCAGTCGCCATCTGATCGGCGTTCATGTTCCGGTGGAGGACGCCGATACCGCCCTGTCGCGCCATCGCGATCGCCATGTCGCTCTCGGTGACGGTGTCCATCGCCGCGGAGACGACGGGAACGGTCAGCTCGACCGACTTCGAGACCCGCGTCGTCGTGTCTGCCTCGTCCGGTTCGACGCGGGACTCCTTGGGTCTGAGGAGCACGTCGTCGAACGTCAGCGCCTCCGGTACTCGGAGCTTCTCTGAGAAAGGCTCGGAATCGTTCGCCATGTAAATCGTCCACGACGACCCGGCAAAAACGTTGCGAGACTCGACGCTACATGGGGTTCGATGCCACACTCGTCGCTGGTTGCCCCTCCAGAAATCTTCCCCTGGGACCTCACTTGTCAGGTATTTCCCTCGAGGGTGAGACATTCGTCCACAAACGGCGCTCGATTCCGGAGAAACGGTGGCGCGTGTGCCCAGTTCTCACGCAACGGTTATGTGGGAATGAAGGATAATTAAAAACATGCGACTCACCGAACCCGCACGGAACGGTACTGCCCGTCAGACGACGCCTATAGCGTCGGGCAACACAACGTTCACGCGGTTCGGTAAACAGTTCTGGCAGTTCTGTCGTGCTCGTCAGGACCGAGCGAGAATCCCCCGACGGGAGTTGGGTCACGCTCGACCGTAACACGACATGAGTATCTCCAGACACCCGATTGCGCTCGACATCGAGCAGCAGGTCGGCCGCGGCGGCCGGCTCTTGGCGACCGTCATGGGCCTCCCGTTAGTTGACGGTATCTTCCCGGTGCTCGTCCTCGCGGGGGCGCTGTCGACCTGGACCGGCGTCCTCGAAGTGGGCCTGCTCGTCTTCGGCGGGTCGGCTACCGTCGCTGTCGTGCTGGCTGAACTCGAAGGCGGTCCCCGTCAGCAGGCGCGCTCGGTGCTCATCATCGGGGCCGTCCTGTTACCGGTCGCCCTCATCGAAGCGGCGCTCGCGCCGACCATCGCGGGTATCGTCGAACTGGCGACCCTCGAACGGTTCGCCGGCCTCGTCATCCTCGCCATCGCCGCACAGACCGCAAGCGCCCGGATCGGCGAGTATCTGCCGCGTCCAGCCGTCATCGTCGTGCTCGGCCTGCTGGCGAGCCTCGATCCCGCCGGCGCAGAGCTGGTCACCGCTATCGAGCCCGGCGTCCTGCTCCGCGCGGCCGCCACCACCGGCGTCGGCATCGGCTTCGCTCTCGCCGTCGCGCTGGCGAGCCCGTGGCTCCGCAACGCCGTCGACATCGACCGCTTCCGCTTCGGCAGCGCCGTCGCGCTCGGGGTCCTCGCCCTCTCTGTCCTCGGTGTGATGCCAACCGACGCGCCGGTGGCGCTGGCCGTGCTCGCCGTCACGGCGCTGCTGTCGTTCGACCCGGAAAACGCCCGCACGCGCCACACGGAATACCGACCCGACGCCGTGGATCTCACCGCCGCCTTCGCCGACGGCGGCGCGTCCCAGGGCGTCGCCGCCGACGAACAGACCGACGACGGGGCCGCGGTCGAGTACGAGCCCGATCAAGAACGCGCCCCGTGGCTGTGACGAGGGAGAACTTTTAGGCCCATCAGGCCCGGCTGTCCGGTATGAGCGACAATCGCGTTGTGCAGGGCCGGATGCAGACCCCCGAGAGCCTGGCCGAACTCATCGAAGGCGAGAGTGTCATGGACGCAGAGCCTATCGAAGACGCAGACGATGACTGCCCCGAATGCGGCGAGAACGTCATCTCCGTGGGGTACATGCCCTCTGCGCTGGAGTTTGTTACTGGGTATAAGTGCCAGGAGTGCGACTGGTCGGACACCGACCGCGATTGATCGCCGTCTGCCAATCGAAATCCCTTTAATGCGAGTCGGCTTACGCCGGAGTGCGGGGTCGTGGCCTAGTCCGGGAAGGCGGCTGACTCCAGAGGCCACGCGCCTGGGACGACACTTCGAGGGCTGATATGCTGAGCGGCCGGCTGATCACCGGTTCGCGACGATGACCCTCTGGAGTTCCGAGGCGCAGGACGGAGATATCAGCCGATCGGGGGTTCAAATCCCTCCGACCCCATTACATATAAAAGTATTGCGGAGTTTCTTGCCGGATTCTGAACGTCCACTCAGCAGTGCCTCGGACGGTGGTCGCCCGTGAACCGTGTCTCCGAGACCTCGGAGACGCTGCTGCTCATCTGTGAGTGGTGTGTCCTCGATATCCCGCCCGCAGCCGAGGCGACAGCGCTTGGTGAGTTCGCCGCTAACGGGGGTCAGCCGGAGTGAGCGACGATTTCGAGGACGCGCTCGGTGACGTGTTAGCTGCCGATGCCAAGATGACGGGGGACCCCCCAGTCGCGTTCCTCCACGGCGTTATCGACGAGAGCGGCACTGTCGGCACGCTTTCGCCTTCCCAAGGTGGCTTCCTCACCTACGACCAACGTCTCGTGGTACTCGCTGTGCTTATAGCCGAGGTCGAGGCCGATCCGGAGCACTCTGCCGAGTACGTGTTCCGGGACCTCGTGACCCGCCGAAACGCTATGCGTGGGTCCGGTGATGAGGAATGAGCCAAGTCGAGCCCCAGACCCACGAGGCCGACGTGTGGCTTCACTACGGACCCTTCGACGCCGGCCAGAGTCACTCAACCGACTACGACGGCCTCGATTTCTACTGGGCTGTCGTCGATTTGCTCATCAACGAGTGCGACGGTTCTCTCGAAGTTCCCGAGGTAGACATCGAGGGCGAGACCTGTAACCTCCGGCTGAACTACTCTGGGTCCGGTATCGCGCCGCGGCCCACCGACCCTATCGACGCCGCAACCGTCTACGAGTTCGACGTACACATCGACGGCGAGGGTGAGCGAAAGTGCAACTTCAACATCTCGCCCCGCTTCCAGAACATGCACAAGCCCAGTGGCGAATCGCTGACGTTCCCCTTCGACCACACGCCAGCCGACGAGGGCGTTACTGTCCACGCGGAGCCGTCGAATATCGCACTTGATGACCTGCCCGGTCTGTTTTCACGTGCGATGTTCGAACTCGCCGACGCCGCCGATTTCGGGCTGTATCACGGCTATCTCGAAGGCCCTTTCGGCGGCTATATCACCGGCGTCGAGCGGTATCTTCGCATCACGCGCTCGATGAACGAGAAGCTCATCGGTTCTGGTGGCCTCCTCGACCGAATGGCGATGTTGCTGACCGACCAGGAAGGCACGTCGGGCCACTACCGGTTCGACAACGAGGAGAAACGCGGCCACCACCACGCTATCCGCCACAACTCCGAGGCCGCCCGGACGCTCATAAAGCACCACGATCTCGGCGGCCAGATTAAGACCTACCTGCCGAAGGACCCGGACGAACACGACCCCGACGACCCGCTGCACCACCCTAAAGTCGGGACGAAACTCATCAAGAAGCGCAACGCTGGCGGCTCAGTCTCGTGGTCGGACCGCCACGACGTGATCCGCGAACTCGACGAACGGCTATTGTCGGTATTGTCGTGGGCCGGGATTCCAACCGAGGCCGGTGGAACGACGTACGTCCCGGACTGGCACTTCGACACCGAGGCGACCGACGACCCAGTAGCACTCCACACTGACCCACTGCCACAGTTGGAGGAACGACAGGAGCACCTGTTACTGACCTGTCTTCGGGACATGACGCCAGCACACGCCGACCTCACGGAGACGCTGGCGACCGATGGCGGGTCTGTCCATGCCCGCGACTTAGCCGAGGAGACCGACTACTCGCTGTCGACCGTCTACCGCTGGCTCCAGCGCCTCGACGGCGTGGTCAAGAGCGATAACGGCCACGTTCAGTTCGTCTCTCAGAAGCTTCGCGAGGAGGTTCGGGCGCTCGTCGAGTCCGTCGAGCACACTATCGCCAACACTGCCGACCGGCTCGGCGAGCTTGTCCGTATGGACCTCCAGCAGTCGGCCTCATCGGCCTTCGACAAGTGGCTGGCCAAATACGGTGCCGACGTTGACTGGCCCGACCAGGAGGGCGGCGAGGTTCGCGTTCGTATCGATACGCTGCTGTCGTCGATGTTCAGTGACTCGCGACCGTCGCCCGAGGCAGTCATCGAGGAGATGTACGCCGCCTGGCGGAAGGACGGTCGCCGCGAGTCGGTTCTCGACGATGGTATCCTCGAAGCCCAGACCCGCCTGAACGGATCCCAGACGTTCCGTATAACCCCACCGTAGCGCGGTCCCTGTGAGAGGCATCACTGTTCTGCGACTCGATTTTTTAAGTATAGTACCGCGGGCGAAGCCCTAAACCTTGAGTTCATCTGGAGTTTTCTCGAAACCTATCTAATATCTTAGTGGTTATCTTGCCGGTTTTGGTTCCCGGCAGGTGGGCATACCCCCTTATCTGTGTGCCTAAGGGCACGCTCCTTGCGGAGCGCAAAAATACACACCTGCCCCACATGCCAGACTCTAGATGAACCAGTAGAAACGATGGGGGGAATCATATCTTTTTGAAGGCGAATTAGTAGAATATTGATTGTGTTTAGTGCGATAATCACGATCAGAATTCGATTGGGCTTTTTTATACCAGTGCTCTTGATCCCACCAACTATCAGGTGGACCGAAGCTCCCCTCCTTTGGGTTCATACACCTTCCCTCGCTGCTTCAGTATCTTTAGAGCCTATTTGGCCTCATCCTCTGAGAGGCCAGCATCTTGACCAGTTGTGAGCAGTTTCTTTTGGTTGGTGCCAACTCAGACGTTTCTAACTCAGCGCTGAGCGACAACAGTCCCTCCAGATCAGAGACTTCCTCCATCTCACTCGAAATTACTGTCTCGATGTCTAACTCCTCACTATCCACCACCGCTCCAATGTTCTCCAACGACGTTTCCATCAGGTCACTTGCTCGCCCAGTACCCAATTTTTCGGCCATCGAGGTTGTTTGATTTATCGCGGGGACCCGTAAGTTGTGGTGGGGACCGCGCGCAGCGACGCGATCATGATGAACCGCCGCGAGGCGCGCGGTCGCGCCGAGCGCAGCGCCCGTCGTCCTCGCGAGCGCCAGCGACAAGGGCTCGATATCTGAATGAAGTGATGCCCTCGTAGCGCCGCGCACCGTCACGTTCCAGCCAGCCATCGAATCGAAATCAGCCCGGCCGGCAGCCCCACGCTGAGATACCTTGGACGACCAGCCTAGTCGACCGCCGGTAGCCCCAGGGTAATCTCGTCGAGCATCCAGATAACGAAATCGCTCCGACAGTCCAAGATGAAGAGACTCAGCTGCCTTTGGATGGTCACACACTCAGTGGCTAATCAACTCGTCATCGGTTTCGGATTACGATCATAATTAAATGGACTTGATTTATACTCGCTCTCCAGAGACCTGTTGATGCATCATGACAGATCACGTATCGACTGACGAATCGAGCGCAAGACCTCGTGGGGTACTTACAGAGGCTGATAGAGCGTTCCTTCGTGGTGAGAAAGACCTCTCAGACGGGGCTGAGCGGAATACCCGACAGCGAATCAGAGACCGGCTAAAAGCAGCGATGGATGATTTCGAGCTCCTCTGGCATTACATTTCCGACCGGGATATGGAACTAGTGTACCACCCCGATAATGACGTAGAACGCAATCAGATGCGTCTGGCCAGTCACTTGGCCCTGTCGTTCATCCGGCTGGGGCTCTGGCAAAACCAAGATCCACACGCTGGTCGTATCGAAGACGCCATCGAGCAAGCGGCATTCGCGGCCGGCTATGCTACCGATGTCTCGCTGTCGATGGACCACGAACCCCTCCCGGATGGTCAGTTGCTGCTGGCCAAAATGAAACACAAAGAACAGCGGATGACCGAGTTACGAGAGCGGTTGCGCGCTGAGACTTTGACCTCGGATACGGAAGCCGAACTGACAGCGGAACTCGAACGGGAGGCGTCCTTCCAGTACTACTTCTTCGAACAAGCGTTGCTTGACTCAGCCGTTGAGCCGGCTGAGTTGGCCGATATAGAACTGATTGGCGCACCGCTTGAACTGACTGCCGAAGATATCGAAAAAGAACGCGCTGGCTGGGCTGGGAGTCCACTGCAGCGACAGACCATGCCGATTGTTACAGACATCACTCGCAAGCCAGCTAACCCTGCGGATTCGGAGCCTGACCAATGACCGAAATCATCAGCGATCGAACCGAGTTTTACCACCCCCGACCGACCGGCGAAACCATTAGAGGTGGTGTCTGATGTCATCGAGTAAGAGTAGTATTTCGTACCGGCATCGAGAAGATGCAGACGAAACCTTCGTCTTCCCCATCGAGCACAAGCAAGCGACCTTCCAGACAAAAAACACGGTGGTGATGGTCGAGTCCCAAGACAAGCGGACAGTTTTCAAGCCCGAATACGATGTATCAACCCGGCGGCCAATACAGTATTGCGGTTAAAGCCGGGGTAACCAATGAAGTCTTCCGTCTGCTGCGCGGTTGATTCATCACCCGACTTGTGTTCTGTTCACCCCGCCCTGTTTAGATTCTCGATTTCTGGAGCCCTTTCTCAAATTAGTTTTGAGCGGATCGATTGATAGACATATTGGAACTTCCACGAATTGGTCTATAGCGACAGTACTGATGCGAGTACCACCTCGTAGGTCATTCTCATAACGCCCGCACCAAACCCGAAGCCGATGAATGAAGCCAGAATAGAAACGTCATTATGAATCTCCCCCTCTCCATCGGTGAGAAGGGCTAATCCAATTAAGCAGCCTGTCCCGAGGCAAATGGTTCCACCGGTGAGAAATCCGAGCCATGCAAAATAGACGTCTTCAGTTATCGATAGAAACGGATATGATGGCGACCAAAAGCCCAATTGTAGGAGAACAAATCCCCCGATGAGATAGAGAAAAAACCCACTCATTACGACTATTGTCATCGGAATCGACAGCTGGATTCCGATTAGACAGACCCGTTCAATAAATTCCGCAACCCGAGCACTGGCCGAGCGTTTCGGCGAGGTGAATTCATCAGAACTAGATGGTGGACTCATACATCAACTTACTTGTTTGATTTATTTTTGCGGTTGACCTGCCCATCTTCAATCGAATCCCATAATCAGCGAAGGGTCAGTATCTGTCTTTGTGCAAACAGTATTTAATATTGGGTGCTTCCCGTAGGTCTCCATCCTATATTTATATCAAGCCCCTGTATGACCGTTTGGTGTTTGAGTTTTGACTGCTGGAACGGAATTGCTCTCTCTTGTCGTAATCATTTTAGGACTTGGTGTTCTGGCCCAGATCCTCTCGGACCGCCTTGAGATACCGAGCGTGTTGTTCCTGATTCTGGCTGGGATCGCTGTCGGTCCAGAAGGATTCGATCTCGTCGGCTTGGAATCATTCGGCGGATCCGAATCACTCTCAGCCATCGTTGGGCTCTCTGTCGCGATCATCATTTTCGAGGGGGCGTTTCACCTGAAACTTGATAAGCTACGTCAGGCCCCCCGCGAAGCTTTTCGACTGGTGACACTCGGGGCAATATTCACACTCGTTGGTACCGCTGCTGTTGTTCGATTCGCCCTCGATGTCCCATGGTCGCTGTCCTTTCTGGTCGGTGCTCTCCTCATCGCAACTGGTCCGACGGTGATTACACCAATTTTGAATGTTATTTCGGTCCGGGATCAAGTCGGAGCTGCGCTTGAGACAGAGGGGATCGTCAATGACGTTACGGCTGCGATTCTCGCCGTAGTTATTTTTGATTTAGTTGTCGCCGGTGGGAGCAGCCTTCCGCAGCTTCTCGGGTCGTTTGTTTCCCGGCTCGGAATAGGTCTCCTCGTGGGGGTCGTCACAGCAGCAATAATTTGGTATCTGCTCAAATACGTCGACCTAACGCCGTCGAATGCGGTACAAAATGCGCGGTTGGTGGTGTTGATCGGCGCGATTGCGACGTTTGGCATCGCCGAAGCCCTTGCACCAGAAGCGGGAATCGCCGCCGTCGCGACTTCCGGTGTTCTCCTCGGAAATGCAGATCTGCCATACGAAGCTGAGATTGAAGCGTTCAAGGGAGACATCACGCTGATCGTCCTCTCGTTCGTGTTCATTTCGCTGGCGACCCTGTTGACGTTCGACGAGCTTGCTTCGCTTGGGATAGGTGGCCTCGTCGTTGTCGTCGCGGTGATGCTATTGATTCGACCAATAGCTGTCCTGGCCTGTACCTACGGAACGCGGTTCACGTTCCGTGAACAGCTGTTCATGAGCGCGATAGGGCCGCGCGGGATCATCCCTGCGAGTGTGGCAACGCTCTTCGCACTTGAGCTGCAAGCGACGAATCCCCAACAGGCGACGGTTCTCGTCGGCACGGTCTTTCTAGTCATCCTCGCGACGGTCGTTGTCGAAGGTGGCTTTGCCCGACATATCGCACAAGCACTCAACGTAATACCCATGCGAGTCATCATAGTTGGCGCTGGCCGGGTCGGTCGCGGCCTCGCCGAACGATTGGAGGACAGGGGCGAAAACGTCGTCATCGTCGATATCGACCAGCAAGCCGTTGAAACAGCACGGAGTGCTGGATTCACCGCCCATCACGGTGATGGGACCGATACAAGTGTTCTGCAGAGCGCCGGGGTCGAGAATACTAAAATTGTCGCTGCAGCAACGGCTAACGACGACGCGAACCTGCTCATCGCACAGCTTACGAATTCGAAGTTCGATGTCGAGACCGTCATTGCTCGGGTGAACACGCCGGATAACGTCGAAGCATTCGAGGAACTCGGGGTCAGTGCGATTTCGGCCAACGATGCAATCGCTCACGAGATGGATAACGCGCTCGAGCGGCCGGCACTCTCAGAATGGATGACTGAGCTCGGTCGAAGTGGTGACGTCCAAGAAATCGAAGTGACGGCCGATAAGCTGATTGGCAAGTCCATCCGAGAGCTCGACGATTACCTCCCGGATGGCGTTTTGATTGCACTCGTCAGCCGTAATGGGGACTCGCAGATTCCCGAACCGGATCTGACGCTTCAGCACGGTGATCACCTGACGTTCGTCGGACGGCGGGACGCCGTTCACAGCGCGATTCAGCAATGCCACCCTCAGTGAGGTGTTTCCGAGAAGCAAGCACGGCGGAGTGCTTGTTTTTCACCGAATCCCTCGATAGAGGACGTACGTGACGAACACACCAAGATATACGATTGCGAGTGTCTCGGTAACTAAAGATCGATTCAGAACAATAACCAGACCGATAACGAGCGGACCAAGCAGCAGCAGTGAGTCGAAGACCCGGTCGTCAGCCCCTGCCTCGAACACAGTCGAGACAATTGGGAGGTCGCCCAGTTTCATTGGTAGAGGCCTCCACGCTTGAAGATTGTCCGGAGCATCACGAGCACCGGAATGATCTCTAGCCGTCCGATCCACATGTGGAAGAGGAATGCGATTTTCCCAATCGCTGGGAGCGACTCAGGACCGGTAATCCCCGACGAGAGGCCCACGTTTCCTTGGGCACTCGCAACCTCGAACACTACGTTCGCGAGCGAGTACTCCCCCGACGGCAGCGTGAGCAACAGGAGGAACGTCCCCACGACGAGGAACGTGCTCCAGAGGACGACGATAATCGCGGCCTCCATGAATTCGCGGCTCGCCTCTTTCTCGTTCAGTCGCCGGCCGTTGATTTCCAGTCGCCGGACGGCGCTCTCGGGGTAGAAGACATCCGCAATCTGGTAGCGAATCCCCTTCACGAGCGTCAGTCCCCGAATTAGTTTGATGCCGCCCGCGGTCGATCCGGCTGCGCCGCCGACGAACATCCCGAAGGCGACTGTGAGCTGGGCGTACGATGGCCACCGGCCGAGCGCGATGTTCGTCGCGTCGACGGCGGTCTGGAACCCAGTACAGGTCGCCGCCGAGACGAACTGGAATAGCCCGTACCGGAGGGCCGCGAACGGCGTTTCGTAAGGACCGGCGAAGTAGAGGAACGCCCACAGCAACGCTGACCCGACACCCATGTAGCCGAACACCCACCGTGTTTGTAGATCCGAGTAGAAGTTTCGCAGGTCGCCCTGGAGGATGAGGTAGTGGACGGGGAACGCGATGCTCCCCAGCAGCATGATCGGGATCAACACGAAGTCGATCGCGACGCTGTCGTAGGTCGCAATCGAGTTGTCCGTAATCGAGAAGCCGCCGGTCGCGAGCCCAGTCATTCCGTGGTTGATAGCCCCCCAGATCGGCATCCCCGCAAGCCATAGGGCGAGGATCGAGCCGAACGTGAACAGGATGAAGATCCACCAGATCGTCCGAACCGTCGAGACGATGCTCGGGTGGATTTTCTTTGAGCGAGCCTCGCTCTCGTAGAGCGTCAACGAGCCGCTCCCGGGGCGTGAGAGGATGGCCGTTGTCAGAACGATCACGCCAACGCCGCCGATCCATTCAGTGAACGTTCGCCACCACTGCAGCGTCCGCGGCAGCACCTCCTCGTTGTCGGTCATCGTGAGACCCGTCCCGGTGAAGCCACTCATACTCTCGAAGATGGCGTTCAACGGTTCGGTGAATGCCGCGAGGGTCGCCGTCTGCGCCGGCGTCGTGAACCCCGGGACGCCGAGCTGGACGCTCCAGGCGATCAACAGAAACGGAAGTGAGCCGAAGATGCCCACGGAAAACCATCCCGACGCGGCAACGATCATCCCGTGGAACCGGCCGGGGGCCTCCGCCCCCTCGAATCGCCGATAGAGTACCCATCCAATACCGAGCGGAACGAAGGCGGAGACGAGGAGCGCCGGGAGGGCGAAGTACTCACCCCAGACGATCGGCAGGACGAGCGAGATGAGCATCAACCCACCGAGCGCTTCCAGGATACGTCCGAGGTCCCGGCCGACGGTCGCGACAGCCCCGTTCATACGTTCCTTGTGGTGACTGGCAGCTGACTCGCGCGGTGCCAGGACGAAATCATGGTCACCTCACTCCCCCTGGTCCTCATAGTGGCCAAAGATATCCGTGATCGCCGGGTCAGCACCGACGCCGGAGTAGACGGTTAGTAGATCGCCCGCCTGAATCGTCGTCTCACCGCGCGGGGTTATCGGGTGGTCATTTTCGTCCCGTTCGATTGCCACGACGAGCATCTCGTCGGTGAGCAGCCCCGATTGGGCAGCTTCATTGAGCGTCTTGCCCGCGATTGGGGCCTCGTCAGTAACCATGATCTCGAACACTTCAGCATCGTCCCCGATCCGCATATAGTCGACAATCGCCGGCCGTGCCACGGCACGGTACAGATATTCGGCGATGAGTTGCTGGGGGTTCTGCATCGTGTTCACGCCGATCTGCTCGAACAGCCCCATGTGCTCGGGATTGTGGACGACCGAGAGGATCGCGGGCACCTCGAACTCCTTCGCGAGGAGGCAGGTCATCACGTTCGTCGCGTCCTGGTCGGTCGTCGAGATGAGGGCATCAGCCTGGTCGGCGCCGGCATCCTCTAACGTGTCCTTCGACGTTGCATCGGCGTTCAGCACCAGACAGTCGAACTCGTCGGCCGCTCGATTCGCTCTGGTTTCGTCGCGTTCGATGACGACGACCTCGTTCCCGGACTTGGTCGCAATATCGATGAGCGGCGTGCCGATGTCGCCGGCGCCGATGATGATGATATACATATGGGTTACACCTCCAGTCGCCGCAGGAGCGCTTCACGGACCGACATCGCTGACTCCTCCGGGCCGCGAGCCATCACGACAGTCTTGTCCACTTCTTCGCCGACCGTCTCCGGGAGCGACCCGAACACCGCCTGCGAAATTGCGCCGGAGCGAGTCGCCCCAACGCAGATCGTATCGTATTCCGCCGCTGCCTCCAGAATCGTCTGTTCGGTATCCTCAGCAACTCTAACCTCGGTCTCGTATGACATATATTGGATTCCTGCGCGTTCAGCTAGCTCCTCGATCACCGCTTCACCGCGCTCGGTAGGGGAACTCTCCACATCAGTATCAGTTTCCGGCGACTGTACGTTGAGCAGCGTCAGCGAGGCGTCGTCGGCCGCGGCGACGAATTCCGACGCTCGCCTGGCCGCAATCGGCGCGTGTGGACCCCGTCCGGCGAGAACCATGATGTCACCCTCGCCACGACCACCTTCGGTGCCGAGCTTCACGAGCGTCGCGTCACAGGGTGCGCGCCCGATGACGGGATCGATCGTGGATCCGAGGACGTGCTCTCGTCGACTTCGGGTCCCCTGCCAGCCGAGGAGAACGTGATCCGCGTGCTCCTCTTCGATGACGTCCAAAATGACTGAGCCAGCATTGCGACCGACGATCGCCCGTGTCCGCAGACCGATATCGAGATCAGCGGCGATATCGCGAGCGGAGTCCAGCAGTTGCTGTTGTCGTTCGACGCGTTCCTCCTCGAATTCGAGGTCCTGCGAGAGCGACGTCTGCCGGGGAACCTCGATGACGTTCACGGCGATGACCTCGGCGTTCTCGTCTTCATGGGCGTGTGCGCTGGCCGCCGCCATCCGGAGCAAGTCTTGCTCCGTTTCCGGGTTCGCAACCGGAACTACCACTCGGTAACGGTCGTCACCGTTTGCCACCACCGTTGGCTCGGGAGCAATCGCCTCGCCGACGAGACTCTCACTCAGGGCGCGGTCTCGCGCGTAGAGATAGTACCAGCCGATGCCGAAGGCGACGAGCACCGTCCCAATCGCACCGACCGGCGTCGGCGTGACGGGCAGGGCGAATTCAACCGGCCCCAAGGTAACGACAGCGGGGACGAACTCGACTGACATCTGGAAGAGAACCGCCAAACACGCCAGCATACCCACGACCGGGACAACGGGATACAGGATTGACGGAATCTGGAACGCCGGATCGTACGCCTCAGGATTCGCCCGGCGCAACACGACGACGGTGACGTGGACCAGCGCGTACGTGACGAGGTACATGAAACTCGCCACCTCGGCGAGCGTCCCGATGCCGACACCGATGGCGATCAGGACGAGCGTAATAATCCCCGTCGCCGTGATAGCTCGGTAGGGCGTCCGGAATCGTTCGTGGACCTCGTTGAGCCAGTTGATGAGAATTCGGTCTCGCCCCATCGCGAAGTTGACCCGGGCAGCCGACAGGATGCTCGCGTTCGCACTCGAGACAGTCGCGAGGACCGCACCGACGATCATTGCGAGCGCGCCGAGCGATCCCATGAATTCGGTTGCAACGTCGGCCACTGGGACCTCGGAAGTCGCGAGCGCATCAATCGACAGCGTGCCTGTCGAGACGAACATCACACCGACGTACATCAGCGTCGGCGTCACCACCGACGCAATCATCGCGAGCGGGAGGTTTCGACTCGGGTTCTTGATCTCCTCGGCGCTGGTCGCGATCACCTCGAATCCGATGAACGTCACGTACACCGTCCCGATCGTCGCTGCGACCGCCGGCCAGCCCTCGGGATTGAACTCACCGATGGTCGGGCCACTGATGAACCCCAGCGCGAGGAAGGCCACGATGAGGCCGACCAGCGTGAGGACGATGACGTTCTGTAGCGAGCCGGTCTCCTTGACGCCGTAGTAGTTGACCGCGGTCAGTAGTGCCGCCATCACGAGTGCGGCGACAGTAATCCCGAGCTGGCCCCAGCCGGCGAGGAAGCCGATGTACTGGCCGAGCCCAGGAAGGAGATACTGACCGAAGCCGATCATATAGAACGCCGACGCAAAGGTGAGTCCGGCCCACATCCCCCAGCCGACGATACTCCCGAAGAACGGCCCGAGCGCGCGATTGACGTAGTAGTAGCTACCGCCGGCCTTCGGCATCCCTGTCGCCAGCTCCGAGAGGGAGAGCGCAGCCAACAACGAGACGATCCCGCCAGCAAAAAACGAGATCATACTGGCGGGGCCAGCTTGCTGGGCAGCGATGCTCGGGAGAACGAAAATCCCCGCTCCGATCATCGTTCCCAGACCAATTGTATAGGCTTCAAGAAAACCGAGGTCACGAGCTAATTCTTGATCCGTTTCACTCATTGTCGAACACCGTTGTCGTTGTGGGCGTCGCCTCGTGTGTGCATTTTCGAATCAAATCGACGATCATTCGTTTCCGTCCTCTTCTGGAAGTGAGATGACCGGACGGTCCGCCTCTGTAACCAACTTGAGGGCCGTATCTCCAGACAGGAACTGGACGAGTCGGTTCCCGCCCCGGGGGCGAAACGCGATCGCACTGGCGTTCACGTCTGCTGCAATATTAATGATAGCCTCAACCACATCTCTCCGATAGGCGACTTCATTATCAGCCTCCGGGATGAAGCCTCGAAACGCAGCAAACGCATCCGAAGCGCGTTTTTCAGCCTGCTCAACTGGCAACTTGTCAGGAACTCCTTCACCTTTTTCGATGACGTGAACGACAGTTACATCGTCGTATTCGTAGCCATCGAGGATACGCGCTGTCACTCGCGCATCTTCCTCGTTGGCAACCGGGACAACGAGATGGCCTGTTAGTGATTGAGACATGGTTTATTCTTTCATTTCAGTATTGACGTCGTCACTACCACATTCGGGGCAGACATCTACCTCACGGTCAAACGTCTGCCCACAGGTTTTACAGCGAGTCTCCGCCGTGTTCTGAACGTCCCCAAGATACGCCCAATGTAGTGATTCTGTTCCATCAGGCTGGGATTCATGACGAACATGGTAAAGCGAGGTGATATCTGTATCCACACCAGAGCCATCCGGATCCGGCGGATGTTTTAATACGAGTGCGTAGGCCCCGTGGTTCTCAATCTTGATGATCTCACCCTCAGTGTTCGCTTTGATTTCTGTTTCGATTGGTGTTCGAAGTGCTTTGATGCGGCGCTCAATATACGAAAGGAGCGATTTCAACTCGGGGAGCTCCAACGCATCGATCCGCTGAATCAGCATTTCGGGGAGGTCATCCGGTGGTGTTGGACCTCCATCAGCATCACCCATGATCTCACCTCCGTCTAAATGAAGCATTGAACTCATCCGGTTCGCGACGCTCTCCATTCGAGAAGTGTAACGGAGTCCGCTCAGAGATGGGCAATCTGAAGGGAGCAAGCCGGTTGTCTATCGCGTTCTCCGGGTTAGTCGTTGGTGCAACGAGACTGAACATCATATACCGACTCATACTACGAAACAATAAATATCCACCGCATCACCAAACGTTTCAGTTATTTCAACCCGAATTTTCTTCCTTTCGTTCTAACCGTCTGTGGTCGTGTCTAAAGCGGATTGAGCGGCGTTTCAGCAATTTGGCTGCCGTTTAGCTGAGATAATCAACCCAGAACACAAACAAATACCTAACGACGATTTAAAATCCCCTACGGAGACAATATTTTTATATAAATATGTCTATTCAAATCGATACAATCGACGAACAGATCTTGTATTACCTGTCCCAGGAGGCCCGGCACACGTCTGCGCCCGATATCGCAGAGAAGGTTGACGTCTCGGCACCAACTGTGAGAAATCGGATTCGGCGACTCGAAGAAGAGGGAGTGATTCGGGGGTACCATGCCGATATTGACTATCAGAAAGTCGGCGGACGGTTAACTAACCATTACGTCTGTAGCACGGGAAACCGTGACCGAGAAGAGATGGCCCAGCGCGTGCTCGATGTTCCGGGCGTGATAAACGTCCGGGAAATTATGTCCGGCAAAGGCGACCTCCGAATTACGGTCGTGGGGATAGACACCGACGACCTCACACGGATCGCCCAGGGGATCATCTCGCTTGGCATCGAAATCGACGACGAAGACCTGATCCATCGGGAATATTTCCACCCCTATGCCCCGTTCGGACCCCGAGACGAGGAGGTGGCTTCACCAGTCACTGGCGTCGCCGGGTTAGCTGGCGACGCGGATGTCGTCGAGGTTATCGTCAGAGAAGAGGCTCCAATCGCCGGGAAAACACTTCAGGAAGCAAACGAGACGGGGCTTGTTCCCTCCGACGTACTAGTCGTCCGAATCAACCGTGACGAGGGTACGATAACGCCAACCGGAGAAACGCTGATCAAGGAGAATGATTTCGTCACTATTCACTCCCGGTCAGGCGTCACCGAACCGACGCTCGAAGCGTTTACTGGGGATTGATCTCAACCTGACGGGATTCTCTCCCGAACGAATTGCCAAAGAACGCGGTGAGAACCGCTTACAACCTTTGTTGACGCTGGTGATAAGATGACAGCTTACTGATCGTCGGAAAGCACCTTCCCCAAGAAAGTCCAGTGGAGATGTGTTCCACCCTCAGGACGCGATTCTTCTCGGACGTGATAGAGATAGGGCCCGTGCGGGCAGTTGTCGCAGCCCTCAGCACACGAATACTGCTTCACGACCTCGGTGTATCCCTCGTGTTCGGTTGCGCGAATGATGTCTTCTCCCGGCCCTGGTTCGATTGGAGAACCAGTCTCCTCTTGAAACTGGAGGAGTTCCTGTGCGTGAATGATTGTGTTACGGAGTTCCTCGGGAGAGAGTTTATTTAATTCTGCAACGAGGTGGTCGGGGATCCCTTCCGGAGGTGTCGGTGCGTTCGAAGAATCAGTCATAGAGAGTGATTTATATCGGATGCATATAATACATGACACAACAAAGAGCGTCGCCGACCCAGAACAGGCGAGACAGTGGCCCCTTACTCGTTCCAGAATGCGCCGGTGAATATCACGAATACAGGGATGATCTCCAGCCGACCGATCCACATCAGGAGTATCATCAGTAGCTTGCTGGTGGCTGGGAACTCAAGATAACTCCCGAACGGTCCCAGAAACCCGAACCCTGGCCCGATATTCCCGATTGTTGCTAGACTCGCACTGATCGCTTCCAGAATTGTCATCTCGAGGCCGACACGGCCCGCGTCAAGCAAGAGGAGTACTGTCGCCACGCCGAAGGTGAGTAGGTACAACAGCGTAAACCCGTATATCGCACTGATGACATCCTCATCGACGACGTGACCACCGAGACGAACTGGCTTGATCGCGTCCGGATGAGCCGTGGTGAACAGCTGCCGACGAATTCCTTTGATGACGACCAGCCACCGAACGATTTTAACGCCACCGCCGGTCGATCCGGCCGAACCGCCGATGAACATCGCGAACAACAGAAGGCCCTGTGAAGTCGTTCCCCACTGTGCGAAATCACTTGTTGCGTATCCTGTCGAGTTCAGTAGTGAGGCGACCTGGAACGTGGCTTGCCGAAGTGAATTCTCGAGTGCTCCTTGCGTGACGCCCCCAAGTTCTAAAGCTGGTGCCGACCCGGTAAAGAGAAATCCCCACAGGACAACGACCAATCCAGCGTTTGCACCGAGATAGGCTTGTAACTCCCGGTCACGGAGGAACTCGGCATAATTGTCCTGCATAAGCAAATAAAACAGTGCAAAATTCATCCCCGCAATGAGCATGAACGGAATGACAACCCACTGAACGACTGGCGAGAATGCTGCGATACTGTCGGCCTGTGGGGAGAATCCACCTGTTGGTAACGTTGTGAAACCGTGTGCGACGGCGTTGTAGACATCCATGTTCGGTGCCATCCCAGCATAGTGTAGCCCAATGAGTATGCCGACGTACAGAACGGTGAATCCAAGATAGAACAGCCAGAGCAGACGTGCAGTTTCAGCGATTTTCGGAGTTAACTTCTGGAGTTCTGGGCCAGGCGCTTCTGATTCGATTAGTTGCGCACCGTTTACTGCGGCTTCAGGGAGAATAGCGACCATCAAGACGATAATTCCCATACCACCGAGCCACTGAGTGAGTTGTCTCCACATCAGGAGTGCATGAGAATGCTGCTCGAAGGATATTTCAGCTGTAACAGTGGCGCCAGTTGTGGTGAATCCTGACATTGACTCGAACAGCGCGTTGATTGGATAGCGGAGTGCCGATTCGGTACCGTACCCTGCAACGATATACGGAATCGCCCCAATGACTGCGACGCCTCCCCAGGCTAATGCCACAAAAAGAAGCGCTTCGCGAGCGCCGAGTTGCGGATCGTCGTGAAGTCGCTCCAGCCCGGCACCGATGATGACCGTGATACCGATAGACAAGAGAAAAACAACGATATCGCCTCCATAAAGAAGACCGATGGCAAGCGGGACGAGCATAGCGACGGCGAGATATTTGATCACCGTACCAGTGAAAGCGATGCTCTGTCGCCAGTTGACTCGAACCGACATCACCGGCCTCTATTCATTAAATATGGTCTTCCCTCGTGCCCTGAAAAGATTACCCGTTCTCGCCACATATGTCAAAATACAATTCGGTAACTTATTTTATATTTTTCGGCTGGCTTCTTTTTGTGATTCAATTTCGACGAATACGATCACGTGGTCCCCATGCTTGACAACGGTATCACCCCGAGGAATGACCAATTCACCGTCGCGGGTAATCGCTCCGATGACCACGCCATCCGGGAGATCATCGACTGATTCACGGATTGGTCTGTTCACAAGAACACTCTCTTCGTCGACTTCAATTTCAAGAACTTCCGCACGGTCGGATTCGATGATTGCGACGTTTTCAGCTTTGTGTTCACGAGTGAAGCGCGTTATCTCCTCAGCGGTCGCTTCGCGTGGGTTGACGGCCACATCAATTCCAACCTCCTCAAACAAGTCGACGTACTCTCCCGACTCGACGACGGCGACCGCACGCTCAGACCCGAGCCGTTTAGTGAGCAAACTAACGAGCAAGTTCTTTTCATCGCTATCGAGTGCGGCAATGACAATATCGACGTCATCGATATGTTCCTGTTCAAGGAAGGCACGGTTGGTCACGTCACTCTCTAGTACTGTGGTTTCACTGAGCGACTCAGCGATTTCTCGTGCTCTGTCGTGATCTTGCTCAACGAGTTTGGGCTTCAGTCCGCGTTCTTGTAACAGACGAGCGGTATGGTAGCCGATATCACTGCCGCCAACGACGAGGATGTTAGGTTTCCCGTCGGTGTCTGGTTCGAGTTCATGAGCAAAGGTTTGGATATTCTCGGGACTTCCAATAACGATGACTTCATCACCTGGTTCTAAAACCGTTCCCCCACGGGGAATGACAACAGTATCTTCACGTAACACGGCCGCGAATGTGAGCGATTCGTAGCGATCGGCATCTTGTACAGTTACATTGGCGATCGGGCTGGACTCCGAAATCCTGAACTGAGCCATCTGAACGAGTCCGTCTGCGAATATCTCGACGTCTTGTGCCGCCGGTAAACCGACAACTCGTGCAATGGTCTCGGCAGTCAGGAGATTTGTCGCGGCCATGTGATCGATTCCGAATGCACGATCCGATCGCTGCCACGTCCGCATGTATTTCGCACTCCTGATCCGCGAAATAATGAACGCCTCAGTGACTGTCATTGCGGTGCTACAAGTGACAATATTGGTTTCGTCGTCGTCTGTGCAGGCGATGAGGATATCAGCCTCGTCGATGTTGGCTTCTTCGAGAACCTCCAGGTCTGTTCCATCGCCTTCAATACCCAAAATGTCGGTATCGTACATCAGATTCTCCACGTGAGTGCCATCGATATCGATAACGGTGACATGGTGACTATCAGCAAGGCTGGTAGCGATAGCTGACCCGACCTCGCCTGCCCCAATAATTACGACGTACATCGGCGTCCCTTCAGATCATGCATAGTGATCTGATTTATTGGGAAGGGTGAAGTGTATTTCCCCATGCACTTCACTGAACGTGGGGGGTACTGTATGGTTGATAAGTGAGAAATGCTCCGTTGTAATTTGAACCTTAATTTTTGCCGCACACCATCAATAAGCCAGTAGCAGCACTCGTACCGAAACTAACACCCGAATGGTGATGAGTCTGCGGTCGGGGAGTATTAAACAAACTCATCTCGGAAAAAATGAATGGCACGAGACGATGCTGGTCTACTGACGAAAAAAGACGCTGAACATGACTACCACCGGCAGTTCTCGGTGCTCATGACAAATGACATAAATTTCCAACTTACCGAGTGTGGCCACAGGAGGGAGATTGAGAGCGGAGCAGGTCGTAGTGATTCGAGAATATGAACACTCGCCGCGAATTACAGTGACAACACGCTGACGCTACTGAAAAAGGAAACTGGAATCGAGTAGTGAGACACTCTGTTTGAGTTAGCATACCGTCTGAGTGGCTACGCCGCTGGAAGTCTCGAAAAGTCGGCTATATGATTTTTCGCGGACCAAATCGGTCAATTTCACGCTTCACAGCCCCGCTAAAGCTACCGTAGTCTTAACTACTGGAACGCCATATCAGCTACCACACCCCGAGAGTCAGCGTTCGGGAGTGACTTCGACAACGCCGTCAAAGTCACAGTGTGGGCACGTGATCGACAGTCCGTTGACGGCATCCACTGCACCGCCCTGAACAATCCCGTGGCAGATCGCTTTTGAACACGACGGGCACGTGACCGGGTTGAGCGCGACGGGTTTCTCATGGCGCAGACAATCTTTGCAGCCCGAGTATGTGGGCCGGACGGTATTGGAGCGGACAACACGATACGAAGCCCCGTGATTGCCGCCATCACAGGCTGGCTGTGCTTCACCGAACGCAACTGCCTGTGGGTCCGGGAAATGATACCGGTCTCCGCCGCCGGTTACGACCACCCACGGAACTTGGTGCGTGAGTACCTCGACGTCGTGAACGTCGAACACCTGGCCGTCCTCGGTCCAGTCCTCGGTCGCAAGCACATGGAGCGACGCTGTGTGGCGGTCTGGATACGTGACGAGTTCCAGGCCGAACACCGACGCTCCACAGGATAGTCGGCACACACGCTTGGACTCGCGAGCGTCGCTCGGGTCTTCGATGGGCCGGTCGACGACGTCCGTGACATCCCATGTTCGCGAGTCGCTGTTGACGACGAGGACATCACCGTCCTCGATGTTCTGGATTGTTTCGACAAGCGCCGGGTCCACGCCTGCGTCCACGGTCGCAGTTGTATCGGTCGTGCCCATCAGTCATCACCGGGCACTGTGTCGGGATGGGTGTTCCAGAGTCGGCGGGCGGGACCGTTTTTCGGCGGCGTTTCGTAATCGATGTCGTGGCGCTCCAGCTCGCGGTAGATGGAGCGCTTCGAGACATCGTGTGCAGTGGCGAGGTCGCCGTTCCTGACGCTGTCGACGCTGATATCGACCGATTCAGGGACGTGATGATTGCTGATGGAACGGTGTTGCGGTTGCACGAGTTCCTCTCCGAAGAGTTCCAAGCCCGTCACGAGGAGCAGGCTGGAGCGAAGCTCCACCTGCTCCACAACGCCACCGACCAGACAATTGAACGGATCGATGTAACGGACGAAAAAACGCACGACAGCGAGCTATTCAAGACGGGATCGTGGCTGCAGGAACGGCTGGTTCTGTTTGATCGAGCGTACTTCAAATACCGCCGCTTTGCGTTGATCGACGAGAACGGCGGCTACTATGTAAGTCGGCTGAAGCAGAACGCAAATCCGGTGATAACGGCGGAATTACGGGAATGGCGCGGCCGCGCCATTCCCTTGGAGAGCAAGCAGATCCACGATGTGGTCGATGACCTCTCGCGGAAGTACATCGACGTAGAGGTCAAAACGGAGTTCAAGCGAGGCCAGTACGAGGGAACGCGGTCGCTGGACACGAAGCGATTCCGCGTCGTCGGCGTCCGCAACGAGGACGCCGACGACTACCAGCTCTACATAACGAATCTGCCGAGAGAGGAGTTCCTGCCGTCGGATCTAGCGACGCTGTACCGGTGTCGATGGGAGGTAGAAACGTTGTTCCGTGAGCTGAAGACACAGTACAAACTGGACGAATTCGACACAAGCGACCCGGATATCGTGGAAATTCTGCTGTACTCGGCGTTGCTGTCACTGCTAGTGAGTCGTGAGCTGTTGGATCTGGTCACCGAGCAGGCCGACGACGAGATCGTGTTTCCACCGGAACGCTGGGCGGCGACCTTTCGGTCGCACGCCCAACTCATCCTCCATGAACTCGGTGAGTACCTCGGCTACTCGCCACCACCGTTGCTGGAGCGGCTGATCGAGGACGCTCAAAAAATACACCAGCAACGACCGATCTTGCAAGAGACGCTCGCTACCGCTACACAACCGAGGTGTGAGTCTTAGCTAAAGATGAATGCCCGACTACTCTATTCAAGAGGCTCAAGACCAGTTCATTACGAGAAATGAACCAAGCTGGAACGGAGAAACTGCACGCACCTATCGCAAATATCTGAACACTTTCTGTAAATATACGACTCAAGAAAACATCCGTCACCTTTCGGATCTTAACAGATGGAACGTTGGTCAGTACACAAATTATCTGCTCAAGACTGATTATGCGCGTGCTACCATTCAGTCGAAGCAAAAACAGGCTCGGCGGTGGATAAAATGGCTTGAATCGCAGGGCCTCGTAGAGGTTGGACTTCACCTCGCAATCAATCCAATTACCCTTGACGATGAGGAACAGACCTCGTCAGATATTCTCCCACCAAACCAGCTTGAACAGTATCTTAGTTTCTACAGAAATTCAGCCAAGTGGCGTGGAACCAGACGTCACGCTTTGATCGAAGTGATTGGACATACAGGTGCGCGCAGATCTGGTATACGTGCTCTGGATATTACCGACTGGAACTCAGAAGACCGAACTCTGAAACTGCTCAATCGGGAGAAGCAAGGAACCCGTATAAAGAACGGAGACATCCACGAGCGCAAGGTGGTTATTTCACAGGCTCCAGCAGAAGCTCTCCAGATGTATATCGATCGTGAAAGATACCAGAAGCACGATAATCAAGGTAGAGAGCCGATTCTCACCAGCCAACAAGGCCGTCCTACTAAATCAACGATGACTAATTGGCTGTATCAAGCTACCCTCCCCTGCGTCATGAAAGAGTGTCCACATGGTAAGGAGAGGAGAAATTGTAAATGGACAGAGCAAACGGACTCTAGTAAGTGTCCTTCTTCTGAGAGTCCTCATCCAGTCCGACGTGGCTCAATAACTTGGCAACTGAATATTGGCCGGGACCCACGAGATGTTGCTGCTCGTGCCGGTACCACTGTCGAGGTCTTGAAACGGTATTATGATAAGCCAGATCTTGATGCTGAACTCCGTCGTCGGATCACTGAATTTGATGAGATAGATATCTGCAAACACAGTGACCCATCTGACGTCAACAAGGATCTCGAACAATGATCAAGCGAATTGATATCGGTAAAAATCGATTTTATTCTGGGGAAACTATATCCCTCCGACCCCATACTGTTACTCGTTCAGAGCTATTTGCTCGTTGGTTCCATCGACGTACCGCGTGTAAAGCTGTTCAAAATCCGTTCTCGTAGCGTACCTTTCGCCCATCCGAAGCTTTCTATGGTCCAAATCGAGTGCAGTCGGTATCGAGTTGACAAGTCAACACTGCCCAAGTCCAATGAGTTTACTTCATGGCGGCTATCTGCCCACGCATGAGCCAGCTCTTGCACGATTTACTTGCCGGGAACGCCGATCACGCGGCGGAGTTCCGGGACCGGTTCGACAGCGTCCAGAACTCGCAAACGCCCGATGCTGTCACAGTCTGTTGCTCCGATTCGCGGGTCCTCCAGGACCACATGTGGGGCAACAGCGAACCGGGGCACCTCTTCACGTGTAGCAACATCGGAAACCGAGTCATCCAGCGGACCGCGTCCGGCGAGGCGGTGTCCGGTGACGTGTTGTATCCTATCGAACACACGATGACCGAAACCGCTGTCGTCGTCGGTCACACCGGCTGCGGGGCGGTGACAGCGACCTACGATGACCTGACGGACGGTCTCGACGAACCGGCGGGTATCGATCACTGTCTCGGTGTTCTCAAGCCCCATCTCGAGCCTGCACTGGAGCACCTCCCCGATGATATCGAGCGGGCAGCGGCCATCAACCGACTCGTCGAGTACAACGTCGACAGGCAAGTCGAGTTCCTCCGCAGCAGTGACGACGTCCCCGATGCTGTCGACGTGTTCGGCGTCGTCTACGATTTTCAGGACGTGTACGGCGGCCGACGGGGTGAAGTCCACGTCATCAACGTTGACGGAGAAACCGGTGTCGACGAGCTTCGAGCGGCACATCCCGATATCGACTCTCGGATCAACCGTCTCTGGGAGTACTAGCCCCGCTACCGATACTCGCGCTGTTCGATCTGTTCAGTTCTATAGCTCACGTAACACGGACGTGTGTCCATCTCCGGTGTCCGAATACCCCGCTTGTACCAATGTGATCGGGATCGACGACCCGACATCGCGAACTCCCAGAGGCCGCATGTGAGTAGAGCCGATCCCGATTCGTCTCTACCCGCTCGTGAGAAGGGGTCACAGTAGATTCCAAGTCCGGCATATAAGTCAATAGAACCCTTCTGGAGTCATTCGGCGACTGTATTGAGAACCAGTCTCCTGATCCGCGTCGTTCTGGCTGAGTTACTCCGAGTTATGAAACGGTCGCTTCAGTTACTGAAAAGTAGCTCACTACCTGTAGTCAAACAGTACTGTTACCAAACAATGGGAAGGAGATTAACTGATTAAGTAGGGGCCGACGAACCCGTAATTATGGGCGACCTGAGTACCCGTCGTGTTGATGGAAAAGCACTTGGAAAAGCAATGGGGTCGCTCTGGGCCGGAGCCGTTGTTGTGCTCGGACTGACTGCACGTCAGGGATGGGGTGATGAGTGGCGCGATCTCCTCTCCGATGTGTATCTGGGCTACGACTCGACTACGCGAGGATTGGTAGTCGGTGGTGTCTGGGCGTTCGCAGATGGGTTTGTCGGCGCATATCTTCTCGCCAGTTTATACAACCTGTTCAGGAACTCCGAAGACTAGACCAAACGATTGACCACGATCTCGTATGACCTCGCTTCGCTCCCTACTACGGCGAAATCGTTCAGAAAAGCTCGGTCTCGTAGAGGTGATCGCGATGGGCGTCGGGGGCATGGTCTCAGGCGGGATCTACGCCGTGCTGGGTGTTGCGATGAGACAAGCGGGCAATGCCGTCCCGCTTTCGTATCTCATTGCGGGCGTCATCACGCTCCTCACTGCGTACTCGTATCTCAGACTCACGTTGCACTATGAGGAACACGGTGGAGCGTTCACGTTCGTCGAACACGCAACGGACAACGTGCATATCGCAGGCTTCGTTGGCTGGGTTCTCGTTGTCGGGTACATCGGCGTGATGGCGATGTACGCGTTCGCCTTCGGTGCGTACACGCTCACTGCTGCACGGGCTATCGTCGGGATCGAGCTACCACAGTTCCTTCGTCCGATCATATCGGTTCTCATGGTCGGGGCCTTCGTCGGGCTGAATCTCTCCGGCGTTCACGAGACCGGTCTGTTCGAGGACATCGCCGTCTACATTAAAATCATCATCCTGTTTTCGCTTGCCACCCTCGGGATCGTCTTCTACGGGGGAGATCCCACCTCGATTGACTTTTTCAATAGAGGACATCTCAGCCCCATCACGGGCTTTGCGATTATTTTTGTCTCGTACGAAGGCTTTCAGCTGCTGGTCTACGACTACGACGACATCGAAAACGTCGAGCAAACACTACCGATCGGGATGTACATTTCAATCGCAATTGCCATCCTGATTTATGTCTCGGTGTCGTTCATGGCCACGCTCCAGCTATCCCCCGAACAACTCATCGCCCACGAGGAGACGGCACTCGCAGCCGCTGTCTCGAACATTCCACTTTTGGGCGCTGTCGGGTTCACGCTCGTGATTCTTTCGGCGATGAAAAGCACATCTTCAGGGATCAATGCAACGCTTTTTGGCACCTCCCGGCTCGTCCACGAGATCGCAACAGAAGGCGCTATTCCCCGGTTGTTCTCCTTCCGGAACCGCGAGGGAATTCCCGTCTATGCGCTGTTGCTGATGGGCGGGCTGACTGCGGCTTTCACCGCACTCGGGACGCTCAAGCAGATCACCGAGTTCGGCTCGGTTGCCTTCCTGATCGCTGATGCCGTGGCTAACTTCGTTAACCTCCAACTTGCTGACGAAACGGGATCGAACCGCCTCTTTCCCGCACTCGGCCTCGTCGGTACCGTGGCCGCGATACCGATTGTCCTCTATCACCTCTATAGAACTGACATCGAAATACTGCTCTGGATCGTCGGTATCTTCGGCTCTCTCTTTCTGCTCGAGTTCTTTTATATAGAGCGCCATCCGTTTGATCCCGAGGTCCACAACGAAAGGTGATAATTCGTATATCACCTCATTCCGGTTGAAGGGTGTTCTTAGTACGGCATATTCCCCTATCCGGCAAGCCTATTCTGGAATATACCGCCACCGTTAGACCTCTTGTCTACCGAGTACGCTCTGCCGAACTTATCGCCCGTACTTGGCACGCTGTTCCTGACAAGGGAGAAGGATAGAAGAACTCTCAGCGCTACGTCACTCATCTGTCTTTAGCGAACGACTGTACTCTCCACTTCCGATGCTTTCTACTTCGGCCACGTTTGATGAGGAACTGTAGATAGAGCGTCTGAAACCCCCTCGAGTCCGACTATCTGCTTTCTCTTTGTTCGACCTTGTTCAGTTCGATCAGAAGCCGGAAGATCGCTTTCACGAGATTCGCGTCAACGTCGAACTGCTCGGCGTTGTCGCCGGCCCGATCCATGACGGCCTGCTCCTGCTGTTCGTCGGTCGTCGGGAGTCCCTTCTCGTCTTTGACCTGTGCGATGGTGTCGGCCACGTAGGTTCGCTGTGCGATCTTCTCGACGATTTCGCGGTCGATCGTCCGGATCTCGTCGCGCAGTTCGTCCAGCGACATGTCCTCTGGGTTCGGATTCGTGCTCATACTGTGTGTGTTCCCTCGGTTTGTGTCGTCGTCAGCCAGGTCTCTCCGGGTCGCTCGTCCCAGGCGTCCTGTACGGCTTCGAGTGCGGCCCGCTCGCCAACGGCGGTAAACGACGGCCCCGTCCCGGACAGCGAGACGCCCTCGACGTGCTGGAGTGCGTCGAGTACCGGGTCCGTCTCGAAATCCAGTGCGGCCGAGAACGCGAGGCCGTTGACCGTCATAGCTCGCTGATAGTCGCCGTCGAGCGCGAGGTCCTCGACGAGGCGGGCCATCGGCGCAATCTGGCGGCATCGCTCGACATCCGCGTCAGCACTAAAAGACTGTTCCGGCGGCGTCCAGACGAGCACGTCCCAGTCGATTTCGTCACGGCCTAGGAGCGCGTCGTCCTCGTTGTCGGTGACGGTGACGCCGCCGAGCATCGACGCCGACGCGTCGTCGAAGGCCCCGGTGACGGTGACGCCCACGTCGCGGGCCGCCATCACGCCGAGGCGGGCCATATCCTCGCGGCTCATTCGGTCGGTCGCGTCGAGCGCGTCGAGCGTCGCCATGACGGTCGCGTTCGCGGCCGCGCTGGAGCTTTTGAGACCCGACGCCATTGGGACTTCGCTCTCGGTACAGACGGTGCCGCCGGAGACCGCCGGGACACCGACGTTCTGCGGGCCGCCGTGGGCGTCGATGACGTACTCGACACACCGTTCGATGAGCCGCGTGTCGGCGTCCGGAGCGCCGGCGACTTCGCCGGTGACGCCGTCGGTCTCAGTTGAGAGCGTGACGGTCGCTGTCGTGTACTCGTCGATAGCAAACGCTGCACCGCGGCCGGTCGCGAGCGCGTTGAGGACCGTCCCTGCTGCGGGCGCTGCTGCCTTCCCTTCCATCGACGTGTACTCCCTCGCGGACCTATTTACTAACTGCGATACCCCTGTGGGTCGCATCGACCGCGGCAGCCGCAGCGACCGTGTTTCAATTCGATACGGTGGCGTCCGGCGGCAGTACCCGGCTCAGGCCGGGAACAGGAAGTACGGAACGATGAACAGAAGTAAGAACATGAACAGGAGGATGAGGCCGTAGCCGGCGAGCGTCCCGGCGGCCGTCAGCCAGGCCGGATGGTCGAACTGCTCGGTGAGGTGTGTCATACCGAGAGACTCAACCGGGGGCAGTATAGTGGTTTGGGAGCGGAACGGGCACGACGTGTCGAACTGCCACGGTGTCCCGCTTGTGACCGAGAACGGTAGTCTTTCAACCATCGGTTCAGTACACCGGCAAAAATGTATATTGTCATCGTCGGCGCCGGTGATATCGGATCGCCGCTGCTCGAGATTGCGACGGCAGGCGGCAACGAGGTCGTTGCCATCGAAAGGGACGAGGAGCGAGCGGAACGTGCGTCGAGACAGTACGACTGTCTCGTTATCAATGACGATGCGACGTCGAAAGACACGCTAGAGGACGCCGGTGCGGACCGTGCCGACGCGCTCATATCGACGACTGACCAGGACGCGACGAACATCATGGTCTGCCTGCTGGCACAGGAACTGGAAGTCCCGGACATCGTCTCAGTCGTCCACAACCCCGAGCACATGAACGTGTTCCGCCAGATCGGCGTCAACACGATGCAGAACCCTCAGCGGCTCATCGCCGAATACCTCTATCGGGCCGTCAAACGGCCGTCTATCGTCGACTTCATGCGAATCGGCGAACAGGCTGAAGTGTTCGAGATAACCGTCATGCCCGGTGCGCCGATTGCGGGCAAGACGTTGCAGGAGGCCAATACGGAAGGCCTCATCGGCGGCCAGACGCTTATCGTGGCCATCGAACGCAACGGCGATGGCGACCCCATAACACCCCGCGGGGATACGCGTATCGAGCCGAACGACCTCCTCACGGTCTACTCGGGAAGCGGTGCGACGCCGGAGGTAACCGACATATTCGGTCACTCTGAGGACCACAGCTGATATGTCGCGACGGAACGACGGGCTGTTCCCGATGGACCTGCGGACCATCGCCCGTGATATCGGCTCGCTCCTGCTGATGGAGGCCGGGCTGATGACGATCACGGCCGTCATTGCGCTTGGCTTTCAGGAGTTCCACGCGGCTCTCGGCTTCTTTACCGCGGCCGGGATGACCGCCACCGTCGGCGGTCTCGCGAACCGTGGGTTCACCGATGCCCCGGCTCCACAGATGAAACACGGCATGGTCATCGCCGCCGGCGGGTGGCTGCTGGTCGCAACGTTCGGCTCGCTGCCGTTCCTGTTGACCGCCTGGTTCACGCCCCCTGCTGTCATGGATACGTTCGTTCCAGTCGGGGCGGACACGAGTACGTGGGAGCCAATCAGGGTCGGCGGGACGGCGACACTGTCCAGTCTGGCGTACTTCCGGAACCCGCTCCACGCCTTCTTCGAGAGCATGAGCGGGTGGACTGGGAGCGGCCTGACGATGGCGATTCACGAGCCCTCGCTCCCTCGCGCAGTCCAGTGGTGGCGGTCGTTCATCCAGTACGTCGGCGGCGTCGGCGTCATCGTCCTGACCGTCTCCATCCTTTCGCGGCCCGGCAGTGGCAGTTACGCACTCTACCAGAGCGAGGCCCGTGAGGAGAAGATCCATCCGAGCGTCGTCTCGACCGTCCGAACGGTCTGGAAACTCGTCGTCGGCTACACGGTGCTCTCGTTCGCGCTCCTGTTCGGTGCCATCCTCGCCAGCGACAGCGAGTACGCCGAGTCGCTGCCGCTGTGGGAGGTCGCCTGGCAGGCGCTCAACCACGCCATGACCGGCCTCACGACCGGCGGGTTCTCGGTCACGGACAACTCGATTGCGACGTACAACTCACCGCTCGTCGAGACGGTCCTGTTGCCGATCATGGTTCTCGGCGCGATCGCGTTCCCGGTCCACTACGTCGTCCTGCACGACAGGCAGGTTCGCGAACTGGTGTCGGACCTGCAGACCCGCTGGCTGTTCATCCTGCTTGCGCTCGGCGTCGTCGGCCTCTCAGCACAGAACGCGTGGTCCGTGCCCGCGACGACCGGGGCGTTTGCCGCCCAGTCGTTCCTGCCGTTTTCGGTGCCGATGCTCGACGCCGCACAGCTCGATGCGATCCGGGACTCGACGTTCCAGTGGGTCAGCGCCCTCAGCTGTACCGGGTTTCAGTCGGCGCCGATCGGTCGCTGGCTCGCCGGCGGCAAGGTGCTCGTCGTCGGTGCGATGGTGCTCGGCGGCGCTGCCGGGTCCACGGTCGGTGGCATCAAACTCATCCGCGGCTACACCATCGCTCGCGGCATCATCTGGCAGTTCTCGCGGGTGTTCCTCCCGAAGAATGCGGTGGTTACGGCCCGCATCGGCGACCGGACGCTCGACCGCGGTTCGATGGAACGGGAGTTCAGCGAAGCGGCCATTGTCACGCTGCTGTGGCTCATCATTCTCGTGACCAGCAGCGTCGTCCTCACCAACGTCGCGGGACCGGAGTTCGGCTACGCCGATGCCCTGTTCGAGGTCGCCAGCGCGCAGGGGAACGTCGGCCTTTCATCGGGCATCACCGGCCCGTCGATGTCCCCGCTCGCAGAGGGGATGTTCGTGCTGAACATGTGGGTCGGCCGGCTGGAGATCATCCCGATCCTCGTGTTCATCCGCGCCGGACTGTACGGCCTGGACCCGTAACGACGGACTCCTCCCGCCCTCACTCTTCGTCAGGATACACTTCGCCGAGGAACATCCAGCGTACCTTCGTTCCGCCCTCGGGTCGAGACTCCTCTTTGACGTGGTAGAGATACGGGCCGTGCGGACAGTCGTCACAGCCCTCGATACAGGTAGTCCGCTTTACCACCTCAGTGTAGCCGTCGCGTTCGGTTGCCCGGATGATGTCTTCGTTGGGCCCCGGCTCTATCGGCGACGCCGTCTCGTCGTGGAACTGCAGCAGTTCCTGCGCGTAGATGATCGTATTGCGGAGTTCGTCAGGCGTCAACTGTGGCAGGTCAGTCGCCAGTTCCGCCGGAACCCCCTCCGGCGGTGTCGGTTCGTCTGCAGGACTGGACATATCGACATCTCCGTCGGGTAGGTACATAACTGAACTGGCAGCTAGAACTAGCGACGGAACGAGTCTCCCGCACTCACTCGTTCCAGAACGCACCGGTGAATATCACGAACACCGGGATGATCTCCAGTCGACCGATCCACATCAGGAATATCATCAGCAGTTTGCTGGTGTCCGGGAAGTCCAGGTAGCTCCCGAACGGCCCCAGGAACCCGAATCCGGGGCCGATGTTCCCGATCGTCGCCAGGCTCGCACTGACCGCCTCGAAGACCGTCAGTTCGAGCCCGACGCGGCCCGCATCGAGGAGGAGAAGTACTGCCGCAATTCCGAACGTGAGCAGGTACAGCAGCGTGAATCCGTATATCGCGTTGATGACATCTTCTTCGATAACCTGCCCGCCGAGCCGAACCGGTTTGACGGCGCTGGGGTGGGCTGTCGTGAACAGTTGTCGTCGGATACCCTTCAGGACGACGAGCCACCGGACGATCTTGACACCGCCACCGGTCGACCCTGCGGAGCCACCGATGAACATCGCGAACAACAGGACTCCCTTTGCGGTGTCGCCCCAGTTGGCGAAGTTACTCGTCGCATATCCGGTCGAGTTCAGCAGCGAGGCGACCTGGAACGTCGCCTGCCGGAGCGAGTTCTCCAGCGCCCCCTGGGTGACACCGCCGAGTTCTAGCGGCGGAGCGGACCCGGTGAACAGCAGCCCCCAGAGGACGACGGCCACGCCGGCGTTCGCACCGAGATACGCCTGGAGTTCGCGGTCCTGGAGGAAGGCGGCGTAGTCGTCCTGCAACAGAAGGTAAAACAGCGCGAAGTTCATCCCGGCGATGAGCATGAACGGAATGACGACCCACTGCACGGCCGGCGAGAACGCGGCGATGCTGGCGGCCTGCGGGGAGAACCCGCCCGTCGGAAGGGTCGTGAACCCGTGCGCGACGGCGTTGTAAGCGTTCATGTTCGGTGCGTAGCCGGTGTAATGGAGGCCGAGCAGAATGAGGACGTACAGAACAGTAAAGCCCAGATAGAACAGCCAGAGCAGCCGCGCGGTCTCGGCTATCTTCGGCGTCAACTTCTGGAGTTCGGGGCCGGGCGCTTCCGATTCGATCAGCTGCGCACCGTTGACCGCCGCTTCCGGAAGAATAGCGACCATCAGGACGATAATACCCATCCCGCCGAGCCACTGGGTGAGCTGTCGCCACATCAGCAGTGCGTGAGAGTGGCGGTCAAATGATATCTCCTCGGTGACAGTCGCCCCGGTCGTCGTGAAGCCGGACATCGACTCGAACAACGCGTTCACGGGCTGGCGGAGTGCTGATTCAGTCCCGTAGCCGGCGATAACGTAGGGGATCGCACCGATGACGGCGACGGCTCCCCAAGAGAGGCCGACGAACAGCAGCGCTTCGCGTGGCCCGAGTTCGTGAGTGCTACTGAGTCGTTCTAGTGCCACTCCGATGGTGACCGTAATCGCGATAGATATCAGGAAAGCGACAATATCCTCGCCGTAGAGCAGACCGATTCCCAGCGGGACCAACATCGTCACCGCGAGATACTTGATTACAGTGCCGGTAAAAGCGACACTCTGTCGCCAGTCGACGCGAACCGACATCACTGATCACCGACCATTGGAGGACCGTCACACCTCTGATTTGAAAAATCCCCACGTTCCGACCGTGCTGTTTCTGCGGGAGTGAGGCAGAGTGCTACTGACAGATGGTGGCGGAGTATACGGCGTGTATTTAAAATCGGGACGCCGGTCAGAAAGAATATAGTTACAGATTCAACTCTGCGTCGGGTAGGTACCTTCTTACTAATTTACGTGTTCATGCGATGTATGGGCAGTACCCCTCACGAGACAGACAAGAACATCCTCGGACACGGTCTTCTGCCGGTCGCCAACGAGGCGGACGCCCTTGCGACGGCGACGGCACTTGAACCATACCAGCCGGAGCACGTGACAGCGCTGCATGTCGTCGAAAAGGGTGGCGGCGTTCCGGATAAGACGCCGGTCGAACAATCAGAGGAGTTGGCTGCCGAGTCCTACGCGGCCGTCAGGACGGTGTTCCCCGACGCCGATCACCACACTGCGTACGCTCGGAACATCGTCGAGGCTATCTTCGATGCCGCAGACGAAGTCGGGGCGAGCGCTATCGCGTATCGGTCTCGTGGTGGCGGCCGTCTCATCGAGTTTCTCTCCGGTGATCTCTCGCTGGAGCTTGTGACAAACGCAGCGATTCCGGTAATTGCACTTCCGCAGACCGAAGCGAACGAGTGAGCGACAAAGATCAGATGACGGATATCCGGTCGGTGTCGCAGGTACTGAAAGCCGACGAGGAAACTACTGACCGATACCCCTCAGTTTAGGAATGGAAGGACGGGCCCGCAGTGGCACCCACAGCGTTCCCACAGGCCGCCCCTGAAAGAGGGGAACTGTCCGTGTCTTAGGCGTGGCCCTGTTCTTTCGCCCCTTCGCGGATCTTTTTCGACCGCTTGCGGACGCGTGACGCGTACCGTTCGATCTTCTCCGGTTTCTCGCCGTAGAACGACGCGGCCCAGTGGACGTCGACGCCGTCCTGCGTGAGGAAGTAGGCGACGAGCGTGTCGCGGCCGGCCTGGATGACCGTCGGCGGAACGCCACGTTCGCCGGTCCCGGCCTCTTGGAAGCCGTTTACATCGAAGTACACGTCGGCGTACAGCGTCGCCATGTCGGGATCATCGAACTCGACCCCCTGGTGATCGGGGGCTTCGAAGCGATACCGGACCCCGCCATCGGCAGTGGTCCGTTCGGTGATTCGCACACCGAGGATATACTCGCGATACGTCTCTAAATCAGTCACTGTGTTCGAGTTGTCGGTCTGAGCCATCTGTTTGCTGGGATACAAAAATGTGGATGTCGTGTGTGTTCGGGTGGTGCTGAGTCGGCGGCTCCGTCTCGTTAGGTGCTGGTGCTGTTGCCGTTGCCGGAGGCCTCAGTGCTGTTTCCGTTCTCGCTGGTACTGTTGCCAGGAGCACCAGTGCTGTTACCGGGGCTATCAGTACGGTTGTCGGGCGCGTCAGTATTGTTTCCGGGAGCGTCAGTGCCGTTACCGGGGGTTTCAGTACTATTGTCGGGGGTGCCGGTGCTGTTCCCCGGGGTTTCGGTGTTGTCAGGTGCTTCGGTGCTGTTACCGGGCGTCTCAGTCCCCTCGTCTCCACCCTCGGTCTCCTCCTCGTCCTCTTCGGATTCCGGTGGTTCGTAGACGTAGAGGCCGTCGTTGGGGTAGGATCGGGCAGGACCACCGAAGCCGTCCTCGCAACAGAGCACGCGGCCGTCGTCCATCACGTAGACGTTGTCGACGTTCCGGAGCGCGTCGTCGGCGTCTTCCGGTTCGTCGGTGAAGTCCGGACCGACGATGACCGGTTCGAGCGTCGAGATGTTGTAGTCATCTTCGAGCTCACCGCGGTAGACGATACCGCCATCGACGCGGTCCATCTGGATGTCGCCGGTGTCGTTCGCGAGGTCATCGTTGAACTCGGAGATGCCGAAATACACCGGGTCGCCCGGGCCAGCGCCGTCCTTGCTGTCGACGCCCTCGGCCTTGTTGAACTCGATGGACGCGCCGATTTCCTTGGCTGCTGCACGGGTTTCGAGGAACGGAACGCGGCGGAGTTCCTCGTCAACGCTGTCGGGGCCTTCGGAGTAGTACTGGTCGGCCCACTCGACGATTTCCTCGTTCATGATGTAGTTCTGGTTCCCGTTCTCGACGACGGCCCGGTCGGCCTCTTCGAGGGCCGCTTCGAGGTCCTCTTCCCAATCCATTTCCGCGTGGGTTTCGAGGTAGTCGGCCTGCGTGACGTCGTCGTACTCGGCGATCCACTCTTCGATCTCCGCGTTGCTCGCGTGACCCAGCGGGATCCACTCGATGTCGAGCGGGTACTGCGCCGGGGATTTCCGCGTCCCGACCATGGAGGCGTTGGCCTGTGCGTTCGTGATCTTCGGCGCATACAGCGTGCCCGCCACGTCCATCGGGTCCTCGTAGCTGGGAATCGGCTCGTCGGCGACGAACTTGTAGATGCCCTTGCTGTCGCCGTCAGAACAGCCGTAGACGGTCCGCTCGTCGGCCTGGATGTTCGGTGCTTCCCACGAAGCCCGCCCCATCACGTAGTACTTGATCGGCTGTGGGGGATCGGCGGTCGGCTCTCGGAAGTCGACGTGGTAGCCGTAGCGGTACGGGTTCGGATACACGTCGGTGATCGGCTCGGTGGTGTTGAGGTAGTCCGTCTGATCCGACTGCTCGGCACCGAGATAGTACGCGAGGAACTCTACGCCGTCGAGCGCCCAGTAGCCTTGGATGCCCCAGGACTCGTCGCCGTAGTAGTCATCGACGGCGCTCTGGATGCCGGTCGGGTTCGGCCGGTTCCAGAACTGACCGCCGCCGATACGGCCCTTTCCGGTACCGGCGTCGACGATGTCGCCGACCTGGTTGGTCAGCGAGACGCGCGGATGGGCGTAGTTCTCCTCGGAGGAGATCATCGTCCCCCACGGACTGAGGTCGCCGTAGCAGTTGATCCGCGTGCCGCCGAGTTCGCGGAGCGGCTCCGTGTTCGCCAGATTGGTCGCGTTTTCGAGATCGGCTTCCCACTCGCCGCCTTGCGTCTGGCTCAGTGGGATTCGGCTGACGTTGCCAGGGCTGTTCTCCCAGTTGGTGAACAGGTAGCCTTCGGTCCCGTCCTCGTTCGTCGGGACGAACTGGTTGCAGTCGGGGTTCGTCGCTGCGGCCCCGTACTGTGTCCCTTCGAAATTATCCAGCGTGATGTCGGTGCCGTCCGGCGTCTGTGTGACGCCCAGCCGCTCCTCGCCGTCGTTGATCTCGTCCCGGCCGTGAGCGAAGATCGTGTAGTCGCCGTTGCCCGACCGGACCCGGCGCTGTTCCGCCTCGGTCTGTGGCGTCGACAGCTCGTCGAAGTCGTCGTTGTCGCCGTCGAGTTCGAACTGGAACCCGCTGAAATACCCGATTCCGGCGGTACCGAACGGGTCCGGGTTCGCCGCCTCGGGATGCTGGAGGCTGTAGAGCAGTGACCCGTCCCGGAAGACGAACGGCCCTGTAACCTCGGCCCCGAACGCCGTCGTAGAGAACCGCTTGAGTTCTCCGTTGACGCTCGGCGCGCCGGCTGTATCGGATTCTTCGACCTCGTCACCACTTGCCACGCCGATGACGCTGGCCCCAAGCGCAGCAGCCACCGATTTCGAAAGCACCTGTCGTCGAGTAAAGTCGACCATGCAGGTGTTCAGGAGGAGGGTATTTTAAAACCAGTTTATAATACACTCGTATATGTCTGTTGTCCTCAAAGATTAATACCAATAGCAGGGAAGCGGATAGGTGGTGAACAGATAACTACCGAGACATATTTTCATAGGATACATACCAACTGCTCATAGACTGTGCAGGACTACGGGCCAGAAGATTCACTCCCGCAAGAACAGGCGTGTGAGCGCTACATCCCCATGTCGGCGGCCGGTTCGGGGATCGGAAGTGCGTTCGGGGATACGCCTAGCAGTTCCGCCGCGTGGTCGAGCGCCATGTCGAAGCCGTAGTATCGCTCCAGTTCGTCGCCGTCAGCGGTCGGCCGGACCTTCAGCATCGCGTACCCCTCGATGTTCTGAGCGACCGCGGCGCTCCCGCCGTCGCTCTCGAAGGTCAGCAGCCGTTCCTCTTCGGTCTCTCGATAGGTGGCCGTGATACCGTCCGCTGACGCCTCGACGGGGAGTTCGGAGTCGGTCATCGGCGGCTCTAGGGAGCGGGGGTATGCGAACCTGGCGGTCCGCTCGGAACCGCAAACGCGAAACCGGGCGGCTGTGACCGGACACCTATGGCGAAGTGGCTCCAGAGCGGCCGCCGACGCGACATGTGCGTCCTGCTGGCCGCCGCTGAGGACGGCGAACTCTCCGGCCAGCGGCTGAAGACGCGGCTCGAACGCCGCTACGACACGCGAATCGAACCGAAGAGCTTCTACGGCGCGCTCGACGCGCTGGAATCGGCCGGGTTCGTCGTCCACCGCGAGGACGGCATCGCTGACAAGTACTCACTGACCGACGCCGGTGAGCGTCGGCTCCGGGACCAATTCGAGTGGATGCGCGAGGCGCTTGGTGAGGACGGTTGACGGCGCTGCTTGCCAGCCTCTGCTGGATTTCGTTGCGCCGCCGTTGATGGGGTACCCTTTTTGTGAGTGCTGCCACAGCACACAGCTATGTCCCTGTCTCGGTCACTCCTCCTGGCAGGCCTGGACGCCCTCCCGTTCGCGGTGCTCGCCAGCGTCGCGACGTACGTGTTCGCACGCACAGCCATCCAACCGTCAGAAATTGTCGGCATGCTCGCCGGGACTGTCGGCGTGGCGGTGCTGCTCGCGCTGGGAACTATCAGCGCGAACCGCTACCGTGCGGACGGAAAATCGTTCTACTTCACGCGTGCGGTCGTCGTCGAAGGGCTCCTCTCCCTCCCCTAATCGAGAAGCTCACTGGCAATCGTATTACGGAGGACCTCGCTGGTCCCTTCGTATATCTCGTTGAGTTTGGCGTCGCGGTAGAACCGCTCGGCCGGGAAGTCCTTCGTGTAGCCGTACCCGCCGTGAACCTGGATGCCCTCGTTCGCCACTTCGCGGGACACCTCTGAGGCGTACAGTTTGGCCTGAGCAGCCTCTTTGACGAACGACTCGCCGGCCATCTTCTTATCGGCCGCCTGGTGCATCAGCAGGCGGGCGGCCTGGGTCTTCGTGTCCATGTCGGCGAGCTTGTGCTGGATGGCCTGGAAGTCGCTGATGGGCTGGTCGAACTGCTCGCGGTCCTGGGCGTATTGCAGCGCCTCGTCCAGTGCGGCCTGGGCGATGCCGACACCGCGGGCCGCGATAGTGATCCGTCCGCCGTTGAGCGTCTTGAGCGCGTGGACGAACCCGCGGCCTTCCTCGCCAAGCATGCGGTCGGCGGGGATACGCATGTCGTCGAACCGCAGTTCGGCGGTCGGACAGCCCTTGTCGCCGAGTTTGTGCTCAGTACCCTCGACGATGAAACCGTCGTCCTCCTCGGGGCGGACGATGAACGACGAGATGCCCTTGTTGCCGGCCTCGGGGTCGGTCTTTGCGAACAGGACGACGGTGTCGGCGACGGAGCCGTTGGAAATCCAGAGCTTGCCGCCGTTGACCAGGTAGGCGTCCCCGCCGTCGACCGGGTCGGCGGTCGTGTCCATCGCCGGCACGTCACTGCCCGCGCCCGCTTCGGAGAGGGCGAACGCGCCGATATCCTCACCCTCAGCCAGCGGTGTGAGGTAGGTCTCTTTTTGCGCTTCGTCGCCGAACTCGTAGATCATGTTGCAGGCCAGCGAGATGTGGGCGGCGACGATTGTGCCGAGCCCGCCGCTCCCTCGCGAAATCTCTTCGAGGGCCATCGCATAGCTGTGGTAGTCCAGTTCGGCCCCGCCGTACTCCTCCGGAATCGGCATGCCCATCAGGCCCAGATCAGCCATCTCCTCGACGAGGTCCCACGGGAATTCGTCGGTTTCGTCGATTTCCGCCGCCCGCGGCTTGACCTCTTCGTCGACGAACTCCGCGACCATTTCCTGTATCTGGCGTTGTTCCTGTGTTGGGCTGAAGTCCATGCCAGATTTTAACGCGGGTTGGGTCTTTACTGTTCGCCAACGCCCGGCCCGTTGCTGGGTATCGTACTCGGCCCGCTACCGTCGCCGTTCGTCATCGGCGGGTCAGTCGTAATCGTAGAAGCCACGACCGGATTTTTTGCCGAGATCACCGGCCGCGACTTTCCGTTTGAGCAGGTATGCAGGCTTGTAACGGTCACCCAGCTCTTCGTAGAGTGTTTCAGAGGCGTCGAGCACCACATCGAGGCCGATGTGGTCGGCCAGTTCGAGCGGTCCCATCGGGACGTTCGTCCCGAGCGTCAGCCCGCGGTCGATGTCCGCTTTGTCGGCGACGCCCTCGTCGTACGCCCGGATGCCCTCGTTGATCCAGGGCATCAGCACGCGGTTCACGACGAAGCCGGGCTTGTCGTCGGCCTCCCAGGTCTCCTTGCCGATGTCGTGAGCGAACTCCCGGCCGAGCGTCACCGTCTCGTCGCTGGTCCTCTCGCCGACGACGAGTTCGACGCCTTTCATCACCGGCACGGGGTTCATGAAGTGCAGTCCGAGGACCTGTTCGGGCCGTTCGGTGACGCTAGCGATGGTCGTAATCGAGAGCGTGCTCGTGTTGCTGGCTAACACCGCGTTCGACCCGCAGACGGCATCGAGTTCCTCGAACACCGACTGCTTGATTTCCATGTCCTCCGTCACGGCCTCGACGACGAGGTCGGCAGCCGCGAGGTCGTCCATCTCGGTGGTTCCGGTGATACGGGCCGTTGCCGCTTCGGCCTCCTGTGCTGTCACTGTCTCGCGCGCGACGAGGGTCTCGAAGCTCGCCTGGATGTCCTCGAACCCGGCGGCTACCAACTCCTCCGACACGTCGCGCATGACGACGTCGTAGCCGGCCGTCGCTGCGACCTGGGCGATGCCGTTGCCCATCGTCCCGGCCCCCACGACGCCGACGGTGTCGACTGCTTCAAGATGCATAATCGCATTTTCGCCCGGCCGTCGTGTAAGTCTGCCGACGGAAGTAGTCCAGCGCGACAAGCGGAATTCCGCCGGGTTAGTCGCTCACACACTTAGCGGCAAACGATGCCCGTCCGCTGAATATTCACTCGAAATGTAGTAAATGTCAGCAAAAAGATACTTATGGTGTGCCAGAGAACGAACTGATGATGAGAGACCCTGCGGGCAGCAGGCTCGGAGAAAAACTCGACTGGTCACCGGATGGCCAGTCCCTGCCCCTAATCTGACAAATGAGTAAGTCACTCGACACCTCGACCACCGAAACCGAGCAGACAGTCACGGAAGTCATCGACACCGTCGTCGCGACGACACCGGACGTGCGCCGCGCCATCGCCGACCACCGTGGCCAGAGCAACTCCGTCAACCCCACCGGTGACGATCAGCTCGCGGCTGACCTGCGCGCCGACGAACTGTTCGAGCAGCGGCTGCTGGGCATCGACGGGGTCGCCACCTACGCCAGCGAAGAACGCGCGGACGTGAAAACGACAGACGGTCGCCTCCACGTCGCGATGGACCCCCTCGACGGGTCGAGTAACCTCGAACCCAACAGCGGGATGGGGACGATTTTCGGCGTTTACAGCGAGCAGCCGCCGACTGTCGGCACCAATCTGCTCGCCGCCGGCTTCGTCATCTACGGCCCGATAACCTCGATGGTCGTTGCTCGGAAAGGCAGCGTCCGCGAGCACATCCTCGAAGACGGCGACAAGCGGGTCGTCGACGACGACGTGACCGTCCCCGAGGACCCGACAGTGTTCGGCTTCGGCGGCGGCGTCGACTCCTGGACGGACGAGTTCCAGTCCTACGCCGAAGAGGTCCGCCACGAGTTAAAACTCCGCTATGGCGGGGCGATGGTCGCCGACATCAATCAGGTGCTCACATACGGCGGTATCTTCTCGTACCCCGCACTGGAGTCACGCCCCGAAGGAAAGCTCCGGGTCCAGTTCGAGGGACAGCCGATGGCCTACATCCTCGAATCGGCCGGCGGTCGGTCCTCCGACGGCGACCAGTCGCTGCTGGAGGTCGAACCCGACGAGCTGCACGAACGGACGCCGCTATATCTCGGGAACGACGACCTGATAGACCGGCTCGAAGCGACTGTCGACTGACGACTCGGATTCTGCAGTTCAGTAGCCGAGATAGATCGCCAGCGCCTTGAGAACGCTGTAAAGCCCGATACCGACGCCCAGTAGCCCGCCAAGTACGGTTCCGACGATCCCGTCGGGCCACAGCGAGAGCGGGTTCGGAACCCCGACCGAGGGCAGCGCTGGAATCGGTAAGCCGCCGCCAGCGGCCGTCACGTTCCCGACGCGTTGCCCGTCGACGGTCAGGTCCCCGGCAGTGTTTTCCGGAACCGCCCGGGCAAACTCCGTCGTTCGCGTCTCGCCGGCAGGGACCGTGACCGTCCGCGTTGTCAGTATCGAGGCGTTGAGCGCGACGATCACGTTGTGGTCCCCGCTCGCGGTTCCCCGGTTTTCAAGTTCGACAGTGATGACGGTCCGGTCGCCCGGGCGGAGCGTCGATGGAACAGCCGTGGCGTTCGTGACTACGATATCCGGTTCCCCGGTAGTTTCCGTCTTCGTTTCGGTCGTCTCGGGTTCGGCCGTCGACGTTTCCGATTCGGTCGTCGCCGCCGTACCTGCGTCTTCCGCCGTCGTCCGTTCGACTCCGACAACGAACGTCGAGAGGCCCGGTGACTCAGTCCGGTAGACGATGTGTGATTCGCTCCGGCCGGCGATTTCAGTCGCTAACGGCGTCCACCCGTCGGCGTCCCGGAACAGCGTCACGGCACCGGGCTCCGCATCGACCGACGCCAGCGCGTCGCGGTCCACAGTAAACGTAAATGTCGCGTCCTCGGCCGGAACGGAGCCGTGGTCGATGTCGAACCGGCTAACCCCGGTGTGACCGGTCGCAGTCGCGAACGACTGCGTAGGCTGTCGGCCTCGAATAGTGAGTGCGACGGACTCGTTGCGCGGGAACGTCACAGCAAGCCGCTCCAGCGTCCCGTTCTGGCCGCTGAGGAGTGCACCCTCCGGAGGCTGAATCCGCTGTGGTTGGCCGGTTCCATTCACCGATACGTTCGCCACAGTCGCGTTCGGTTGCCGAATGGTCACGTTCCCGCCGGTCCTAGTACCCGCGACGGACACGACTCTGGTCACTGTCTCCGTGTTCCCGAGCGGATCAGCGGCCGTCACTGCGACTTCGTGGCTGCCGGGTGAGGCGAAAGCCACGGTGATGTTCTCGCCGGTCAGAATCGTGTCGCTCCCCACCTGCCACCGGATCGAGTCGACGCCCTGGTCGTCCGTCGTCCCCGCCGCGGAGAAGGTCACCGACTCGCCGACCGTTGCGTTCTCCGGGCCGGCGACGCTGACGTTCGGCGCGGATCCGTCGTAGAGGAACGTCCGCTGTCGGCCAAAGGAGTTCTCGTTTCCGTTCTCATCGGTCACCGACATCAGAAGCAGTGAGTACTCGCCTTCTTCCGGAAACGTGTACTCCCGGGTGTAGGTGGCCGAATTACCGGTGTTTTCGGAGAACCCCGAGATGTTAAGCCTATCAAGCGATGGACCGCCGACGGAAATCCGCAGTTGCCGTATCGGTTCGTGTATCTCGACGGAGATGCGGGCGGTCGAACTGTTGACGCGGCGAACCTCGAACGACCGGTACTTGGGCACGACGGCATCCATCCCGGTCACGGTAACTGACTCGTGTGGGAGTTCGTTACCCGCTTCATCGGTGATACTGGCGGCGTCACGCAGGCTGACGGTGACGTTGTCTGTGTCCACCTTTTTTTCTAGCAGCAGGGAAACGCGCACCCCGCTTCTGTTCGCTCCGGAGGCGTTTATCGATGTGACCGAGACGTTCCCGACACGGCCCGCAGTCAGCGCGAAATCGTTTGCCTGGATCGTACTCGCGTCCAACGACCCGGCGTCGTCGTACAAGGTCACTTCGATAGTCGTGGCGTTACCCCGCGTCGCGTTGCCCCACTCCGGCGGTTCGGTGTCTTCGGCCGCGGCCGTGCCCGCTGCCACTGCGGTGAGTAGCGGGATCAAGAGGAGCAATGCGAGAAGCGGGAGCCACCGGCGCTGACTCCCAAACGACGAAGATGCCTCCGGGGAGTGGCCGGTGTTGCTCATGGTGCATGAGTAGTCCGGCACCCGATATCAATGGTGCGCCACCATTATGAGAGGTGATAATCGAAAGCGGGGCAACTACTGTGACCCCCGGGACCGTTGGGTGTGGTATGAAGGTCCATATCGCGGCCGAGGCCACTCGCGACGAGGCATCGGCTATCGCGGCCGCTGTCGCCGAACACACGGGTCGAACCGTCGAAGTGTACGTCGGCGACGAGGAAACCCCGACGCTGGTCCGCGAGGTGACCGACGGGGACGAAACTGCCGACACAGCCGCAGACGGCGATTCGGCAGACGCTGCACCGACGGAGCGCGAGAAACGCCTCCGCGAAGAGATCCACGATGTCGAGCGCGGTGGGCCACAAAAGTACCGGGACCGCCTCGCCGAACAGGGGAAACTGTTCGTCCGTGACCGGCTCGACCTCTGGTTCGGTGACGACGGCCTGGACTTCGAAGACGGGCGGTTCGCGAACTTCGACTCGTGGCACCCCAGCAGTCCGGACGTCTCCGAGGACGAGGACGACCGGCTGCCGGCTGACGGGCTCATCACCGGCGCGGGGACCTTCGAAGGCCGACAGGTACACGTCGCCGCCAACGATTTCACCGTCAAGGCGGGGTCCATCGCCCGCCACGGCGTCGAGAAGTTCCTCCGACTGCAGGAGCGCGCGCTGAAAAGCGGCCAGCCGTTGTTGTATCTAGTCGACTCCTCGGGCGGCCGCATCGACCAGCAGCGGGGCTTCTTCGCCAACCGCGAGGGCATCGGGAAGTTCTACTACAACCACTCGCTGCTGTCGGGCGCAGTCCCGCAGATCTGCGTACTATATGGCCCGTGTATCGCTGGCGCAGCCTACACGCCCGTGTTCGCCGACTTCACCGTCATGGTCCGTGGCATGAGCGCGCTTGCGATTGCCTCGCCGCGAATGGTCGAGATGGTCACCGGGGAAGACATAGACCTCGAAACGCTCGGTGGTCCGGACCTGCACGCCCGCCACTCCGGCAGCGCGGACCTGGTCGCCGACGACGAGGAGCACGCCCGCGAACTCGTCGCCCAACTCATTACGTACCTGCCCGACAACGCCGACGAGAAACCGCCACAGACGGACGGAGCCGCTCCGTCGGTCGACCCCGCGGGCCTCGACTCGGTTATTCCCGCCGAGCCGAACAAGAGCTACGACATGCACCGAGTCATCGAACGCGTTGTCGACGCCGATTCCTTCTTCGAACTGCAGTCACAGTACGGGACCGAGGTGCTGACGGGGTTCGCCAGGGTCGACGGCCGGCCTGTCGGCATCGTCGCCAACCAACCGAGCCAGCGGGCCGGCGCGATATTCCCGGATTCGGCCCGCAAGGCTGCCGGCTTCGTCTGGACCTGTGACGCCTACAACATCCCGCTCCTGTACCTCTGTGACACGCCGGGATTCATGGCTGGCTCCTCCGTCGAAAAAGAGGGCATCCTCGAAGCCGGCAAGCGAATGATTTACGCCACCTCGCAGGCCACCGTTCCGAAGCAGTGCGTCGTCGTCCGGAAGGCCTACGGTGCGGGCATTTACGCCATGTCAGGCCCCGCCTACGACCCCGAAGCGACCCTCGCGCTCCCTGGCAGCGAAATCGCGATTATGGGTCCCGAAGCCGCGATAAACGCAGTGTACGCGAACAAACTGGACGCGATAGACGATCCGGAGGAACGCGCCCGGCGGGAACAGGAACTTCGCGAGGAGTACCGCGAGGATATCGACGTCCACCGGATGGCGAGCGAAGTCGTTATCGACGAAATCGTTCCGCCGAGCGACCTGCGCGACGAGATCGCTGCCCGATTTGATCTGTACGAGGACATCGAGAAGGATAGACCGGAGAAGAAACACGGCACGATTCTCTGATGCCAACCGCAACCAGTCCGAATACCACGCTTTTCGGGCAGTAAACAGTCCCTAATCTCTCTATTTCACCAGTAAGAGGTGTGTATTTAATACGTTGCGTGAAAACAGGATTACAGACCACGTGGGGGCGTGGTCGCGGAGGGTGACGTGTTCACAACGGACCGAACGGTCTCGATAGGGACCATCGACGGGTGGTGTAGCGCCCTGCTCGACGAACTCGCGGCCGTCGAGCGTGAACTATGGCTAGTGGTTGCCGTGACGCTCGTCATCGACGTGTGGCTGACACACGTCGGTCTCCAGCACGGCCTGCACGAGGGAAACCCCGTGATGCGAGTCGCGATAGAGACGTTCGGAATCGCTGTCCTCGCGCTGACAAAGGTCGGGGTGCTGGGGCTGGCTGGACTGACACGCCGGGCGCTGAGTGAGCAACGCGGCGTCGTCGTGCCGCTCGGACTGGCGCTCCCGTGGGTGGCGGCCGTAGTGATCAACGGGATCCTCTTGATTAGCCTGTAACCGACTCGGGGTTGCTCCGTTTCCGGTTTCAGTCGTCCGCTCGCTGGACCAGCGCCGTCCGCTCGAACGTACAGACGAGCGTGTCGTCCTGGTTGTATGCGTCGACCTGCATCGTGACGATACCCCGGTCTTCGTCGCTGGTCAGTCGCTTGTGCAGGACCGTCGTTTCCGCGCGTATCGTGTCGCCGTGGACGACCGGTGCCGGGTGCTCCACATCGTCATAAGAGAGGTTGGCGACAATCGTTCCGTCGGTGGTGTCGGGTATCGTCAGTCCGACTGCGAGCGACATTGTATACAACCCGTTGACGACGCGCTCGCCGAACTGCGTCTCGGCGGCGAACTCGGCATCGAGATGGAGCGGCTGCTGGTTCATCGTCAGGTCGCAGAACCGCTGGTTGTCGCTCTCGCTGACGGTCCGGCGCTTCTCGTGGACGATGGTCTCGCCCTCGGTGAACTCCTCGTAGTGTTTGCCGGGCATAGCTGAGACCAGACGCGGCCGGTTCTTAGCCGTGGGGGCTTCCCGGATTCGCAGTGCCAGTACCAGAGGAGCCCTGCGGTCGCTGTCGGGTCGCCTATCACTTACTACGGGTGCGAACGTAGAACCGATATGGCCCGCCGAAGTGTCCTGTTCTCTCCGGGCGATGACGGAAAGAAACTGCGGAAAGCCGCCGCTATCAAAGCCGACGTCATCGTATACGACCTCGAAGACGCCGTCGTGCCGGACGCCAAGCCGGCGGCGCGCGAGACGGTCCGCGAAGCGTTGGTCGACGTGATGCCGGCCGCCCCTGAAGTGTGTGTCCGGGTCAATCCCGTCGGGTCGGGAGCCGAAGATGACCTCGCAGTCGTTCTCGATGGCCCGGCCCCGGACAGCGTGATGCTCCCGAAAGCGCGTGACGCGTCGGACGTTCGGAAACTGGCATCGCTGTTGGAAACCCACGGCGTCGACTGTCCGGTGCTGGCGCTGGTGGAGTCAGCGGCTGGCGTCCTGCACGCCGAAGCAATCGCGGCGGCCGCCCCGACCGACGCGCTCGTGTTCGGGGCCGAGGACCTGGCCGGCGACATCGGCGCGACGCGGACGGCCAGCGGGCGGGAAGTGAGCCACGCGCGCCAGCACGTCGTGCTCGCAGCCCGGGCGGCCGGCGTGTCACCCATCGACACGCACTACCCGGATTTCAACGACCTCGACGGACTCCGAACAGACGCCCAGGCAGCCATCGAGCTGGGCTATGACGGAAAACTCGCTATCCATCCCGCCCAAGTCCCGGTCATCAACGAGACGTTCTCGCCCGACGAGGACCGGATCGAGTGGGCCGAGCAGATACTCGATGCCCGGGACGCCGCCGATGGTGGAGTGTTCGTCGTCGATGGGGAGATGATCGACGCACCACAGGTCAACCAAGCGAGACGAGTCCTCGAGCGCGCCGGCATCGACCGCGACTGAGCAGTTAGTTCCGTTGTAGGTATCTCCCGGTCCGGGGAATCCCATGGACGGCGGTACCCTTTTCCCCACAGTACCAGTCAATACCCGTATGTCGTCCGAGGTCAACCCATTTGAAAGTCTACAGGAGCAGATCGACGACGCGGCGGACTATCTCGAATATTCGACGGACGTGCTCGACCGGCTGAAACACCCCGAGCGGGTACTGGAGACGAACCTCTCCGTGGAGATGGACGACGGCACCGTCGAAGTGTTTCGGGCCTATCGGTCGCAGTTCAACGGCGACCGAGGGCCGTACAAGGGCGGGATTCGCTATCACCCGCAGGTCACACGCGACGAGGTCAAGGCGCTGTCAGGCTGGATGGTGTACAAATGCGCCGCCGTCAACATCCCTTACGGCGGAGGGAAAGGTGGAATCGAGATCGACCCGCGCCAGTACTCGGCCAGCGAGATCGAGCGGATAACGCGGTCGTTCGCAAAGGAACTTCGCCCGATCATCGGCGAGGACCGGGACATCCCCGCGCCCGATGTCAACACCGGCCAGCGGGAGATGAACTGGATCAAAGACACCTACGAGACGCTGGAGAACACGACAGAACCCGGCGTCATCACCGGAAAAGCTCCGGAGTCGGGCGGCAGTGCGGGCCGCGTCGAAGCGACCGGTCGCTCCGTGATGCTCACCGCACGCGAGGCGTTCGACTATCTCGGCAAGGACATAGAGGGAGCAACCGTGGCCGTGCAGGGGTACGGGAACGCCGGTTCCGTCGCGGCGAAACTCATCGAGGACCTGGGCGCGAACATCGTCGCAGTGTCCGACTCTTCCGGTGCCGTCTACAACCCCGACGGGCTCGACGCACGCGACGCGAAGGCGTTCAAAAGCGAGACCGGGTCACTAACCGACTACGAGGGAGCGACCGAGGAGCTGACGAACGAGGAACTGTTGACGATGGACGTAGACCTGCTCGTTCCGGCGGCGCTCGAAAACGCCATCGACGGCGATCTCGCAGGCGACGTGCAGGCCGACATCGTCGTGGAGGCGGCGAACGGCCCGCTGACGCCGAACGCGGACGACGTTCTCACGGACCGCGACGTGGCCGTGTTCCCCGATATCCTCGCCAACGCCGGCGGCGTCACAGTGTCGTACTTCGAGTGGGTCCAGAACCGCCAGCGGTTCTACTGGTCCGAAGAGCGCGTGAACGAGGAACTGGAGACAATCATCACGAACGCGTTCGACGACCTCGTCGAGACGTACGAGGAGACCGGCGCGCCGAACTTCCGGACGGCGATGTACGTCGTGGCCATCCAGCGCGTCGTCGCCGCCGCCGAGGAAGGCGGCATCTGGCCCTGACTCCGTCCCGGAACTGATCGTGGCTATCGCGGGTGTTTTGCCAGCGCTTCCCCTATTGAGCGTATGAACGTTTACGAGCGGCAGGTTCGCGTCGAAGCCCCGCTATCAGAAGTCTGGAAATTCCACGCGACAGGCGACGGGCTGGTCGCACTGACTCCCGACTGGATGAACATCCGCATCGAGGAGGAGCGGGGACCGGATGGCGAGCGGAATCCTGAGGAACTGACCGCCGGCTCCGTCGTCGTCTCCTCGATCAAGCCCTTCGGGGTGCCGCCGCGCCAGCGCTGGGTCTCGAACATCGTTGCCCGGGAAGAGAGCGAAGACGAAGCGATGTTCCGCGACGTGATGGAGGAGGGGCCGTTCCCCCACTGGGAGCATACGCACACGTTCCGGGCCCTGAGCGACAGGGAGACGCTCGTCCACGACCACGTCGAGTTCGAACTGCCCGGCGGACCGCTGGGCCAGGCGCTCGGTCCCTTCGGCTGTCTCGGGATGGAGCCGATGTTTCGGTATCGCCATCAACAGACGAAGGAACTGCTCGAAGGCTAGCGTATCCGGGTCCGCGGACGGCACCGCCCCGACTATGGTCTCCGGTGTTTCTTTATCCCCGTGTCGGATACTGCCAGAGGATGAGTAGACGCGCCGTCGCGGTAACTGATGAAGTCGTGGTGTCTCCGCGCCACAACGGAGCGAAACGGACGTGACGGAGCCGCGAGTCGACCCGCGAATCGCACTGGCCGTCGCCGTGCTCGCGGTCAGCACGAGCGCGATTCTCGTCCGCTGGAGCGCGGCCGCGGCGTCGGTAGCGGCGTTCTACCGCGTCCTGCTGACGACCGCGCTGCTGGCCCCGCTGGCCCTGGGCCGGCATCGGTCGGCGTTCGGGCGGCTCTCCCGGCGGGACGTACTGGCGGCTGCGGCGACTGGCGTCGCGCTCGCAGTTCACTTCGCCGCGTGGTTCGAGAGCCTGGCGTGGACGAGCGTCGCGGCGTCGGTCACGCTGGTCCAGTGCCAGCCGCTGTTCGTCGCTGTCGGCGCGTGGGCGCTGCTCGACGAGCGCGTCACGCGGGGCACGACGGCGGGCATCCTGATCGCCATCGGCGGCATTATCGTGATGTCAGTCGGTGAACTGCTCGGCGGCGGAACCATCGGCCCGCGTCCGCTGTACGGCAACGCACTGGCCCTCGTCGGCGGTGTCATGGCCGCCGGCTACGTGCTTGCCGGGCGCTCGCTCCGCCAGCGGTTCCCCCTCATCCCCTACGTGACCGTGGTCTACGGCGTCGCCGCGATATGCCTCCTCGGCTTCGTCGTCGCGTCGGGTCACCCCGTCACTGGCTACCCGCCTCGGGAGTGGGCGCTGTTTTTCGCGATGGCTGTCGGCCCCGGTGTGTTCGGCCATACCGTCCTCAACTGGGCGCTGGCGCACGTCGAATCCAGCATGGTCAGCGTCTCGCTACTTGGCGAACCGGTCGGGAGCGCGCTGCTGGCGCTGCTGTTGCTCGCGGAGATACCCGGTCCTGCGACCGTCGCCGGCGGGGCCGTCGTGCTCGTCGGTATCGGCGTTGTCGCAAGAAGCCGGGCGGTTGGAGCAGCGCCAGCGGACTGAAACTGAGCCGGGCCGTCCTATGCGCGTTTTTCTACGGCTCCGCGGATTTCTGCGGCGGCGAAGTCGTGGTCCGGGCGGATGTTGACGAAATCGAGGAACTCCTCCGCGGCCAGCAACTCGGACGTATCGTAGTGGACTGCGGCGGCGGAGACAGCGGCCGGCGCACCGATGAGCGGCTCCAGCGCGCCCAGCGCACAGGCCAGATCGTAGGCGCGGGCGTCACTGATCGCCGCCTCACGGACACTCGTGGCGTCGATGAAGTACAGGTCGTCGTGGGCCACGAGCACGTTCTCACAGCGGAAGTCGCCGTGAGCCAGGCCGTCCTCGTGCATCCGATGGAGGAAGTCAAACACCGTCGGGCTGTGTCGCTCGACGGTTTCCGTCGGGAGGCCATCCAGCGGTTCGAAGTCGGGGATATACTCCAGCACGAGTACCCCCATCCCGTCGTACTCGAAGGCCTCGATGGGCTCGGGGGCATTGACGCCGATCTCCCGCATCCGCCGAGTCGCCGCCAGTTCGTGTTCCGCCATCTCGTAGGGCGTCCCGAAATGCTCGAAAAAGCCCTCGGTCCCCGACGAGAACGCGCCGATGTTTCGGCCGGCGGTCAGCAGCGTGTGGACCAGCGAGTTCTGCCCCGTGATGACTTTCACGAACCACTGGTCGTTGACGACCAGCGGCGTCGAGAGCCAGTTCTCCGCCTCCAGAAACGCCACGCGAGCAGCGGGCTCGTCGTACCGCTCTATCACCGCCCGCACCACGCCTTCGAGTTGCTCCCAAGGGACCGTCCCGCGGAGGAGTCGTCGAAACGCCATTCCCCCTAGGGAACGCCGCGGACGGGCAAATGGCTTGTGTCTTCCCCCGTGGTATTTAGTGGCACGGGGCCTACGTCCGGTATGGAGTTCGACGTTCCCGGCGAACACCGGATGATCCGAGATTCGGTCCGCGAGTTCTGCGAGAACGAGATCAAGCCGATAGCCCAGGAGATCGAGGACGAGCACCGGTTTCCGGCGGAAATATTCGAGGAACTGGGCGAGCTTGATGTCATGGGTGTGCCGATCAGCGAGGAATGGGGTGGTCTGGGCGGCGATACGTTGATGTACGCGCTCGTCGCCGAGGAACTCGGGCGCGTTTCCGGGAGCATCGGGCTCTCGTACGTGGCCCATACCTCGCTCGGAAGCAAGCCTATAGAGTTGTTTGGCACAGATGCACAGAAAGAGCGCTGGCTCACACCGCTCGCCTCCGGCGAGCATCTCGGCGGCTGGGCGCTGACTGAACCGGGCAGCGGGAGCGACGCCAGCGACATGGACACGACGGCCGAGCGCGACGGCGACGAGTACGTCATCAACGGCACCAAGCAGTTCATCACGAACGCCTCCGTCGCCGGGTCGGTGCTAGTCAAAGCCGTCACCGATCCCGAGTCCGGCTACGACGGCATCTCGACGTTCATCGTCGGTCCCGAGGACGACGGCTGGGAGGTGACGACCGAGTGGGACAAAATGGGGTTGAACGCCTCACCGACCTGCGAACTCCAGTTCGACGACTGTCGGATTCCCGCGGACCGCCTGCTCGGCGAGGAGGGCGACGGCTGGGAGCAGACGCTGAAAACGCTCAACGGCGGGCGTATCTCCATCGCCGCGCTCTCGACGGGGTTGGCACAGGGCGCGTTCGAGGCGGCGAAGTCCTACGCCACCGAACGCGAGCAGTTCGACCGCCCCATCTCGAAGTTCGACGCCGTTCGGGACAAGATCGTCGAGATGGACCGCAAGATCGAACGCGCCAGGCTACTGACCCACAAGGCCGCGACGATGTACGACCAGGGAGAGGACGTGACGCGCATGTCATCGCTGGCGAAGCTCGACGCCAGCGAGATCTGCCGGGAGGTCGCCGAAGACGCCGTCCAGGTGCTGGGCGGCTACGGCTATACGACGGATTTCGCCCCCCAGCGGTTCTACCGGGACGCGAAGCTCATGGAAATCGGCGAGGGAACGAGCGAGATACAGCGAATGGTGCTCGGCCGGGAACTGGGTCTGTGATACTCCGAGCGACGCTTACACGTCTGCGGGGCCTTCCGGGACAATCGTAACGGGCACGTTGGCGGCGTCGATGACAGCGACTGCGGCGTCGCCTTCCCGGAGTCTGCCGGCCAGCCCCTTCGGCTCGTGGCCCATGACGATGTGACGAACGTCCACGTCGGCCGCGAGTTCGAGTAGTTCGTTGCCGATCCGCGTGCCCGAACGCATTGCTGACCGACCGACGTGTTCGATAGCGACCGTCGCCACGATGGTGGCGTCGCGGAACCGCTCGCGCATCTCGTCGCGGAGTTGCATGGCCGTGCCGTCGGCGGTGTCTTCGTCGACGAGATGGACGACGTACAGTTCCTCGTCGAGTCCGTCGGCGAGTCGAACCGCCGTATCGATGACCGCCGAGGAGACCGAATCGTTGGCGATAGCCACGAGAATGGTCATACAGGACACAAGGCCTTCGCGTGCAAATCACTTTCTGCCGAACTAACAGGTCCGCTCACTCAGTCGCCTTCAGGTTGTGGACCGCGTCGACCCACTCGACGACCTCTGCTGTCGGCCGGAGGGCCGAGAGGATGGCCTCGGCGTCTTTGTACGCCATCGGCGCTTCGTCCCGGACGCCCTTGATCACTGATTCGGAGTAAACGCCGTCCATCGCGGCGGCGAACTCGTCCATGTCGACCTCGCTGTGGGCCTGTCGGCGACTCATCACGCGACCCGCGCCGTGCGGCGCTGTCTGGTGGTACTCGTCGTTGCCCCTCCCGCGTGCGATAATCGACCCGTCGGCCATGTTGAACGGGACCAGCAGCCGCTGTCCCTCGCGGGCCGGGGTCGCCCCCTTTCGGATGGTCAGGTCCCTGAAATCGATATAGTTGTGAATCGACTGAAAGCGCTCGACAGGGTCGATTCCAAGGGCGTCGCAGATAGCGTCGCTCATCAGTTCGCGGTTCCAGCGGGCGTACTGCTGAGCGAACAGCATGTCGACGAGGTAGCCGTGGGCCTCGCGGCCTTCGAGCCAGTCCAGGTCCGTGTTGCGGTCCTCGTCGTCGCTGCTGTGGATGGCGTCCTGGACCTGTCCCAGCGCGTCGAAGGCCGCCTCGATTTCCTTGCCGTCCAGTTCGCGGCGGAGGCGGTCCTTCCGGATGTAGGACTCGCCCATGCCACCGGTGACCCAGGCGTAGAGGTCCCGCGATTCGACCGTGTCGGGGTCGAACTTCAGGTACTCGACGTACTCGTCGGGAATCTCCTCGCGGATCTCGCCGATGGTCCGGCGGTCCGTCGCCGTCGACTGCCAGTACTCGGCGACGGACTTGCCCAGGTAGCGCGACCCGCTGTGGATGACCAGCCAGTAGTCGCCCGACTCGCGGGCCTGGCCGAACTCCACGAAGTGGTTCCCGCCCCCCAGCGTCCCCGCGCTCTTGATTATGTACCCCATTCCCTGGCGCTGATCTGACAGCACGCGGTCACAGAGCGACTCGAAGTACTCCTCGTCGTAACCGTCGAAATCGAACTCGACGGGGTCGATGTGATCGCCGAACCGCTCGGCGTAGGCCGCGTCGAACTGCTCGAAGACGCGGTTGGCCCGCTCGAAGGGGAACTCCTCGACGAAGTGGACTGCGTCGTCGTAGTCGTGGACGTTCCGGCCCATCGGGACCGCCTCGCGCACGCGGCGCTCGCGCTCTTCGTCTTCCAGTGGGAGCTCCGGCCCGAGGTTCGTCGCGGCCATCCCACAGCCGACGTCGACGCCGACGATGTTCGGGACGACCCGGTCGCCCAGCGGCATCGTGAAGCCGATGGGTGCGCCGGCCCCCCAGTGCGTGTCCGGCATGATCCGAACCGGCTCGGTGAACGCAGGATGGTCGATAAGCGTCTCGATCTGCTCCCGGCACCCGGCCTCGACGAGCGACTCGTCGTCGACCATCACCCGCGCTGTGGTGTGTTCGCCCGTCAGTTCCAGTACCATTGATATCGTAGCGTAGTCGCATGGAGGGTTTGAACCTCACGGTGACCCGTGAGTGGGTGCCGCTCCTGTCCAAAATAAATAAAAACCCACTGCCGAACGGGTGACGACACGCTAAATCGCTGATATTTCCCTTCTCAGGCACTGAGATGTGTTTTCACTCGGTGGGAACACTCGTTCCCTTATATGCTATTGCGACTCGGAACTTCATATGTGAGGTGACACAGATGTCCTATCAAGCGGCGAACCCCCTGGCAGACGAGTTCGAGTTCGAGCTCGGCGGGGCGTGGACCGCGTACTGGCTGGCGTTCCTGCGTGTCGTAACCGGCTGGTGGTTCTTCCACGCAGGCGTAACGAAGCTCATCGAGGACGGGCTGGCCTACACCTACGGTCCGACGTACCTCAAGCAGATGACTGGCACGGCACTCGGTCCGATCCCCGTGCTGATGGGCGAACACCTGGGCTGGCTCATTCAGGCCATGGTCCCGCTGGGCGAGACGCTCATCGGGCTCGGGTTGATGGTCGGCGCACTAGTCAGGCTCGCCTCCGTCTTCGGGGTCTTCTTCATGGCCCTGTTCTGGATCGGCAACGCGGGCTTCGGCCATGGGCTGGTCAACAGCGACTTCATGGGCCTGCTGCTGTTCATGACGATGATCGTGCTGGGCACCGGTCGCTACTACGGCCTGGACGCGATCATCGAGAAGACCAAACTGGTCAAACGACACCCGAAACTCAGGTACCTGCTCGGCTAAGGAGGTGACCACCAATGCAACAACACACCACCGTCATCGACAAAGCGGCGATGGCACTCAGCGGCGGACTGATGCTGCTGGGCGTCGTCGTCCTCGGCATCGTGGAGATACTGGCGGGTAAGCCGTACGGTGCGGCTCCGCTGACGAACGACGCGGGCGAGATCATCGCGACCCCGATGGTTGACCCGACGCTCCGGACCGGGCTGGTCCTGGCCGGCCTCCTGGTCCTGGCCCTGTACGGGGTCTACAGGCTCGTCGCCCCGATGAAGGGTGAGACGGCCGCGGCACAGCAGGAAATAACGGCGGACTGAACCGCGTGCTGTCGGTTCTCGTTTCTACGCTTCTGACTCCGATCTGTCGCGATTGCACAGAGAAGTACTGATGGGTGCCGCCCCCATCCCACTGAGTCCCCACTTACAACATATTTATTGAGTCATTATTAATCAGCCGGGGCGTTTTCTAATTCTGATAGTACCCACCACAACGCTCATTTCTGTGGTGGTACTGATATCTATATGCCTTCGCTGGTGGTTCACTACGCCTTTGTGGGCTTGCTCGCTGCGACGCTACTGGGTGCTGCATTCGACAAGCGGTCGCTCCTCCTGTCGATACTTGTCGTCACGTTTCCCGATGTGGACGCGTTCATCGGCCTCTACTGGCAGGCCGGCCACCGGGCCGCGACAACGAACCTCGTCATCCCGGCGGTGCTGGCGCTCCTCATTGGGACCGATCTGTACGTGCGCGAGGAATCATACATCAAGGGGCGCTGGGGGGCGTACGGTGTTCGGGTCAGTTGGTTCTGTGTCGTGGTGTATGCGGTGGGCCACGTCGTCCTTGACCTGATCACGGGCGGTGCGAACCTCTTCTGGCCGCTGTACGACCAGTTCTATCAGCTCAGCGGCCATCTGGAGCTGTCGAGCCAGCGCGGCATCGTCCAGACGTTTGTCGAGCTCCCCGAGCCGCCCGCTCAGACGTCCGGCGGCACTGGTACGGGCGGCGCAAGCGGCGGCTCGACCACGCAGTCGATGGGCAACTCCAGCGAGGTGCAGATGAGCACCGGCATCGACCCGAATCCGGGACAACCGGAACCCGAGGCCGTCGACCGCGTGTTCCCCATCGCCCGGAGCGGCTGGGAACTGGTCGTCCTGGTCGTCGGAACGCTCGCCACCGCCGCTCGCCTCCGCATCGGCCACGACCTCCCGGAGGAGTAACGGGCGGCCGGTCGGCACTGCGTAGCGTTCGCTTTCGAGTCCTTCATATACGCCGTGGCCAACCGGGGAACCATGGGCTTCGAGGTACGCCGACGACTCAGTGTCGCCGACACGGTGACGTTGTTCAACGCCGTCGTCGGGTTCGTCGCCGGAGCCATCGCCTTTACCGACCAACATCTGGCCGCTCGGCTCATCCTGCTGGCGGTCATCGCCGACGCTATCGACGGGATCGTCGCCCGGAACGGCGACAGTTCGGCGGTCGGCCCGCTGCTCGACTCGGTGACCGACGTCGTCTCCTTCGGTGCGACGCCGAGCCTCTTTCTCTACGTGCTGTTGACGGACGCCTACGGCGGTATCGAGTCCGCGCACCCGGCCGTGTTCGTCGGCCTCGCGTTGCTTGCCTCCGCGTACGTCGTGTGCTCCATCGTCCGGACCGCCTTCTACTCGACGTACTTCGATTCTCCCGACGAGCGGCCGGGCATGCCGAACACCCTCGGGAGTATCATCATCGCGACGGCGTATCTGAGCGGCATCACGAACCCGCTCGTCCTGAGTGTCGGCGCGCTCGGTCTCTCGCTGGCGATGATCGCGCCCTTCGACTATCCGAAACCGGGGCCGAAACACGCCATCCCAATGGGTGTCGTGCAGGCGGTCGCCGTCGTCGCGCCGGCGGCGCTGTTCCGGGCCGGCCCGCGGGCGATGCTCGCCATCGCGCTGCTGTTTTTCGCGCTCGGCCCGTGGTTTTACCCCGGAGAGTAAGACGCCAGCAGCTTCAGCCGTTCAGTTCCGCTCAGGCTCGTACAACTCTCGATCTTGATCGGTATATCTGGTGGTTTAAAGTCTGTTAATCCCATACATATGTGGTACGGAGTTCAACAGCAGGAATGGAATTCCAGTTCTCTTGGTACTTATATACCCCTCTTCTCTCCGCCGCAGTTTCGCTTCTTATCGCTGGTGTTGGCGTGTACTATCGCGACTGCACGGGGTCTCGCTCTCTCGCTTTTTTGATGGTTGCCATCGCCTGGTGGTCGGTGATGTCTGTGATTGAACTCGGGGCGACCGACCTTGCAACGAAGCGCCTCGCACTCAAGCTCATGTATCCCGCAATTGGGGCCGTTCCCGTCGCGTGGCTCCTGTTCGCCATCCAGTACACGGGTCAGACTCGCCTTCCGACCCGCAAAGAGCTGGCGGGCATACTCCTCGGGCCTGTCCTGATGATCTTGCTCGTGTGGACAAACCAATACCACGGGTGGTTCTGGTCCTCGATGGAGTTGGCTTTCCAGGGCTCGCTCCTCGTTTCAGTGACGGAGCGGGGCCCCGCGTTCTGGGCATGGACCGCATACGCGTACGTCGTGATGGCTGTGGGGACCGGCCTCATGCTGAAGCTGGCACTGTTCTCAGGACGCGTCTACCGTACCCAGGCGATCGGACTCAGCCTGGCAGCACTCCTCCCGTGGGGAGGAAACATTCTCTACCTTACCGGCGTCTCGAGCGTATTTGACCTGACCAAGATCGGATTCGTGTTCAGTGGCGTCCTTCTGGGGGGCGCTGTTTTTCGTCGGCAACTGCTTCAAGTCATTCCTGCAGCCCGAGAGATCGCCCGGGACGAGATCGTCGCGTCGATGAAAGAGGCTGTCATCGTCGTCGACGAACGCGACGTTGTCATCGATCTCAATCCACAGGCGAAAGCCATTATCGGGACACCGGGGGCAGCGTGGATCGGCCGGCCACTTGAGGATGTGCTCCCCGGTTTGATTGAGCTCCGTGACTCGCCAACCGACGACATCCCAGACCGTGCCGAAATTACCGTGCCTGTGAATGGCGAAGAGCGAGCATACGAAGTACGACAGACACCGCTGCATCGTGGCTACGGCACAGTCACGGGACAACTGATCACACTCACTGATGTAACCGAGCGCAAACAACGTGAACAACGCATCGAGCGCCAGCGCCAGCGCCTAGAGGTCGTCAACCGCGTCCTCCGCCACGACATCCGTAACGATATGCAGGTCATTCTGGGGACCACTGAGAACCTCCTCAAATCACAGCAAGCCCAGCCACAACTGAAGCGAATCAAACGGAAAGGAGAGGATATTGTCACATTAAGCGAGAGGGCTCGCGACCTTGAGCGGTTCGTCGGGGACGGCGCAGTCGAAACTATGACCGTCGATCTCAGCGCTGTCGTTGCAGACGTAATAGCTGACCTCGAACGGACGTATCCAGACGTGGAGTTTCGCGTCGAACGGCCGGACCGGGCGGAGGTATCCGCCGTAGATTTGATCGACTCCGCGCTGAGGAACGTTCTGGAAAATGCGGCCGAACACAACGACCAGTCGGTCCCAGAGGTATCGGTGACGGTTCTGGGACCCACAGATGACGGGGACGTTACGGTTGCGGTCGCTGATAACGGTCCCGGACTCCCTGACCGAGAGCAGGAGGTGATCGAAACGGGGACAGAAACGGCTCTCAAGCACAGCAACGGGCTGGGTCTCTGGATCGCCTACTGGACTATCACTACCTCCGGCGGAACCATCACGTTTGCCGAGAATACTCCACGAGGTTCGGTCATCACTATTCGCCTGCCATCTGCTTCAGCAGAACAGCCGAAGCCGTGACCGCCACTGTCGCCCCCTCCAGTCAGTAGTTGTGTGTCTCAATAGCGCCGCTTCAGTATATCTCAAACCGCTCAGACCGCGTCCTTGGTGAACTCCTTCAGGAGGTCGTTGAACGTCTCGGCCTGTTCGACCATCGCCAGATGTGCAGCGTCGGGGACAAACGACACCTCTCCGTCGGGGATCTCGTGGGCCAGTGTCTCGTGATACGCGCGCGGAGTCAGTTTGTCGTGTTCGCCGCAGACAGCCAGCACGGGCACTTCTATCTCGCCGAGTCGGTCCCGCACGTCGAACCCGTGACAGGTCACGAAGTCGCGGCGGGTCACTGCCTGCCCGACTGCCTCCATCTGCTCGCGTGAGCGGGACACGGCCTCGTGGTCGGTGTCGTGGAACAGGCGGTCCCGCTCGTGGAGGAACTCGACGACGCGGTCCCAGTCGTCTGCGAGCCATTCCTGCAGCCCTTCGAACACCGGGAGTTCGGGGCCGGTCCCCAGCAACACCAGGGCTTCGGGCGTCCAGTCCCGCTCCAGTGCGACCCACTGGGCGACGGCCCCGCCAAGCGAGTTCCCGATCAGCACGTCCGCGTCTGTCTCCCGCCCCACAGCGACCACGTCGTCCGCGTAGGCGTCGAGCGTCGGGGTCCCAGCCTCGGTGTCGATATCGTCGGAGTCTCCGTGACCTGACAAGTCCAGCGCGACGGCAGGGTGGGTCGGCCCGGACGGGGCGTACTGGCGGCCCCACACGCGGTGTGTCGCCCCGCTCCCGTGAACGTACAGCGCTGTCGGCCCCGATGCCGCAGGCTGCGTCTGTCTGTACGCTGTGACTCGCCCGTTGTGACTGACCCACTCCATGCGACACCGTTCGGAAGCGGTGTGGATAAAAGATTGGCGCGCCCAGAAGAGATGTGAACCGCATTCAAGCAACTCCCTGTATTTTCCTGCCGTACAGCGTATTTCGGCGATAGGTTTATATACTTATCACGCTTACTTTGAGTTATCATGACTTCAGAACAGCAGTTGTTCGACGAGACGCCCCTCCGCCGATTCGAGTACGACGACAGCGTCGTGCTCGCGGCGGACGTGGGACCCGCTGCCGATGCGAGTGTCGATGTGGTCGACGGGACCGTCATCGTCGTCGCGGACGGCCACCAGCACGAACAGGAGATCCCTGCCGGTGACGCACGAGCGTTTATCAATCACGGGGTTCTCACTATCGAACTGTCAGAGATCGAGGGAGATAACTGATGAAACTTACTGTTAAACCGCTCAAACAGAAAGACGCCGGCCGTGGCCTCGCGGCTATCGACCGAGCCGCGATGGACGAACTCGAACTCGAGAACGGCGACTACATCGTTCTCGAAGGGAAACAGGACAGCCGGGCGGTCGCCCGAGTCTGGCCCGGTTACCCCGAGGACGAGGGGAAGGGCATCGTCCGTATCGACGGGCAACTCCGCCAGGAGGCCAACGTCGGTATCGACGACCACGTAAATATCGAGAAAGCCGACGTGAACCCCGCGACCTCGGTCACCGTCGCGCTGCCCCAGAACCTTCGGGTCCGGGGCAACGTCGGTCCGATGATCCGCAACAACCTCAGCGGCCAGGCCGTCACGCAGGGCCAGACGGTTCCGGTGAGCTTCGGCCTCGGACCGCTCTCCTCGATGTCCGGCCAGAAGATCCCGCTGAAGATCGCAGAGACCGAGCCCTCCGGCACGGTCGTCGTGACCGACTCCACGGACATCCAGGTCAGCGAGATGCCTGCTGAGCAGGTCCACAGCGGCGAGGGCGCACCTGAAGCGAGCGACACGCCCGACGTGACCTACGAGGACATCGGCGGCCTCGACCGCGAACTCGAACAGGTCCGCGAGATGATCGAGCTGCCGATGCGCCACCCCGAACTGTTCCAACAGCTCGGCATCGAGCCGCCGAAGGGCGTCCTCCTGCACGGCCCGCCCGGCACGGGCAAGACGCTGATGGCCAAGGCCGTCGCCAACGAGATCGACGCGTACTTCACCACTATCTCCGGGCCGGAGATCATGTCGAAGTACTACGGCGAGAGCGAGGAGCAACTCCGTGAGGTCTTCGAAGAGGCGGAGGAGAACGCCCCCGCTATCGTCTTCATCGACGAGATCGACTCCATCGCCCCGAAGCGCGGCGAGACCCAGGGCGACGTGGAGCGCCGCGTCGTCGCCCAGCTGCTCAGCCTGATGGACGGGCTCGAAGAGCGCGGGCAGGTCATCGTCATCGGCGCGACGAACCGCGTCGACGCCATCGACCCGGCGCTGCGCCGCGGTGGCCGCTTCGACCGCGAGATCGAGATCGGCGTCCCGGACAAGGAGGGCCGCAAGGAGATCCTGCAGGTCCACACCCGCGGGATGCCCCTCGCCGAGGAGATCAACATCGAGAACTACGCCGAGAACACCCACGGCTTCGTCGGCGCGGACCTCGCGACCCTCACGAAAGAGAGCGCGATGAACGCCCTCCGGCGCATCCGCCCCGAGCTCGACCTCGAATCCGACGAGATCGACGCCGAGGTGCTTGAACGCCTGGAAATCAGCGATACGGACTTCCGCGAGGCGATGAAGGGCATCGAGCCCTCCGCGCTCCGGGAGGTCTTCGTCGAAGTCCCGGACGTCACCTGGGACTCCGTCGGTGGGCTCGAAGACACCAAGGAACGGCTCCGGGAGACTATCCAGTGGCCCCTCGAGTACGAAGACGTGTTCGAGTCGATGGACCTCGAAGCCGCAAAGGGCGTGCTGATGTACGGCCCGCCCGGCACGGGGAAGACGCTGCTGGCCAAGGCCGTCGCCAACGAGGCCCAGTCCAACTTCATCTCCGTGAAGGGGCCGGAACTCCTGAACAAGTTCGTGGGTGAGTCCGAGAAGGGCGTCCGCGAAGTGTTCAGCAAGGCCCGCGAGAACGCCCCGACTGTGGTGTTCTTCGACGAGATCGACTCCATCGCCGGCGAACGTGGCGGCGGCACGACCGACTCCGGCGTCGGCGAACGCGTCGTCTCCCAGCTCCTGACGGAACTGGACGGCATCGAGGACATGGAGAACGTCGTGGTCGTCGCGACCACGAACCGGCCGGACCTCATCGACGACGCGCTCCTGCGTCCCGGCCGACTCGACAGGCACGTCCACGTGCCCGTCCCGGACGAGGAAGCCCGGCGCGCCATCTTCCAGGTCCACACCCGCGACAAGCCGCTGGCCGACGGCGTCGACATCGACGAACTGGCCCGTCGCACGGACGGCTACGTCGGCGCGGACATCGAAGCGGTCGCCCGCGAGGCGTCGATGGCCGCGACCCGGGAGTTCATCAACAGCGTGGACCCCGAGGACATCGGCGACAGCGTCAGTAACGTCCGCGTGACGATGGACCACTTCGAGCACGCGCTCGAGGAAGTCGGCCCCAGCGTCACCGAGGAGACCCGCGAGCGCTACGACGAAATCGAGCAGCGCTTCGACCGGGCCGAACCCGGCGTCACCGACGAGAGCACGGCCAGCCGAACCTTCCAGTAGCGAGGGTCGGCACACCGACGCTGATTTTCGCGTCTTACGGGCGATTTTCTCGCTGCGTTATTCGTCGTCAGCCCTGTCCAGGGTGATTTCGCGACACTCGTAGGCTTCCTTTGTCGCACCAGTCCCACCGACAGTGACCGGTCCGGCATCGGTTTCAATAGTGAGTGACCGTTCGGCCGGGTTCTTGCTCGATGCGGGATAGACGATGCTCTGCCGGACGTTTATCACCGGCCCCGATACCGTCGTCTCCGTCCGGTCCGTAGTCGAGACCACCCGAGCGCGTGCAGTGATCGGTGTCCCTGCACGCAACGCTAGCGCCGCCATGAGCACCGCGAACTGGAACGCGGAGAACGTCCGCGGGAACTCACACACGCTAGCGACGTAGCGTTCCGTCCCCATCAGCCAGTGGGTGCCGAGGAACATCGTGAACTCGTCGTGGGCGAGGTTCTCGTTGTCGAACTCTGTCGCCTGATACGCTGCCACCGAGTCAGTCAGCATCCGGGAATGCCCAGTGAGCCCGCGCTGGATGTCGGCAGTTACGAGCAGCGGGGTGATGCCGCTCTCGATTGTCCTGACCGCCGTTGCGATGTCCTCGTACGCGGGCGTCGGCGCTGACGCGTCGCCATGGATCAGTAGCAACACCAGCGTGTCCCGCTCGATAGCGGCGCTGAGTTGCGGAGCGAACACGGAGAGAGAAGATTTCGGCACCGCAATCGTGAGACTCTCGTCGGCACTGTCGATAAGTGATTGTATCGCACCGATGACTGCCGACTGGGTCCGATGGATCTCCAGCCCCGGTTGTGCCATCATCAAAGGATGCGGTGCCACGTGTATAAATCGTCCCCTGAATTGGGCAATAGCGTCGCTGAGAGGGCGTAAATGTCAACAGTAGAGAGGTAAGTGGTGTAACTTCTTTATGCGTGTATCTCTTCTGAAGCGTGATGAAGCCACAGCCCACCGTCCTGTTTGTCCGTAGTCCGAGCCAGGACAGGGCCGCGATCTCGGTGCTCCGGGACAGCGGTGTCACCGTCCACGAGTTCGAAGGCGTTCGTGACCTGGAGTGTGCGCTCGGTGACTACGACACGGACTGTATCGTCACGAACTGCGAAGTGGAGAAGCCGGACGGGACGCAGTACCTCGGTGGGTTGACCGTTATCGAGCGACTGCGACGAAGCCATCCTGAACTCCCGGTCGTCCTCTTTGCGGAGGTGACAAACGGTGACATCGCCCGTGAAGCTTACAGCCGCGACGTGTTCGGCTACGTTCCGAACACAGTGGGCGACGCCCACCAGCGGCTCCTTGCGCAGGTCGACGCCGCCGTTGCCTCCAGCCCAGCCCGTCAGCGGGCAAACAAGCGAAAACAGCTCAACGAAGCCGTCCGGCTGGTCAATCAGGCGCTCGTCCGCTCGCAATCGCGGATGGACATCGAACGCGATGTCACGGCGGTTCTGGCGGGCACGACCAGATACAGCGAGGCTTGCACGGCGACCTGTCAACACGATAGGCCGGTCGTTCGAGCGCTGGGCTCACAGCGCGACCGCGTCTCTATCACCGCGCCGGAGCCGTTGCGCCGCGCCGAGTCGGAGGACCGGCTCGTCGTTGCGGACATCGATCCAGCAGCGTTCGCGGACGACACGGGCGCACTGGAAGCAGACTGTGTCCGCGTCCTCGCCGTTCCACTGGTGTACGATGGGACTTCGTACGGTGTCCTCGCAGTGTACGCCGACCGCGTCGATATCTTTGACACGGAAGAACAGGACACGTTTCGGGAGGTCGGGCACAACATCGCGCTGGCTATCGACGCGAGCCAGACGAAAGACGCGCTCCAGCAGCGGACGACGGAACTGGAACGACAGAAAGAGCGGTTACGAGAGCTCGCACAGATCATCTCACACGAACTCCGGAACCCGCTCCAAGCGGCGATGGGACGAGTCGAACTGCTAGCCGCTGAACACGCCGCCGAGGAGTTCGACGCGATCCAGCGCAGCCACACCCGCATGTCGTTTCTCATCGACGACCTCATGGAAATCGCCCGTCAGGGCGGCCGACAGTACACTGTCGAGCCGGTCACGCTCTCCGACGTGATGGCGGACGCCTGGACGACAGTGGACACCGATGAAGCGACCATCGAAATCGACTGTACCGAGACGATACTGGCCGATAGCAGCCGGCTGTGTCAGCTCGCAGAGAACTTCTTCCGGCTCGCCACAGAGCAGGGCGACACCGGGAAGATAACGATCACGGACACGGCCGAGGGGTTCGCCCTCGAACACGACGGCCCCCCGTTGGAGGAGGGAAGCGAGGGACCGTTTGAACTCTATTACGCCTCCACCGACGAAGGTGTGGGGCTCCACCTCGCCGTGATTCGGGAAATCGCACGCGGCCACGGGTGGGAAACCGACCTCTCCGATGAATCGACGGGATGGGTCCGTCTGAACGTAACCGGCGTCGAACGACCGTCAGCGAAAGCCACGTAGCGACCGCGGCTCGCCGTACGCGACTCGAAACCGTATTTTGCGTCCAGTCCGGAGTTGGGTGTATGGATCTCCAGGCTCGGTATCGCGTGCCAGCACTCACTGGCCTGTTGACGGTCGTGTCGCTCGCGCTCGTGTTCGGGGCCGTTCTCGGGGCGATTCCCCAGTCGGCGCTCCCCGCTGCTCCCGCGAGCGTTCTCGGGGCGATCCCACACGCCAACGCCGTGGTCAGCGCCCTCGCTATCGGGACCATCGTCGGCGGTATCCGGGCGATTCGCCGCGGAAACGTCGCCCGACACCGGAAACTGATGCTCTCCTCGTTCGGCCTGTTTGCCCTGTTTCTCGTGCTGTACCTCTACCGGATAACGCTTGTCGGGCCGACGGACTTCGCCGGCCCGTCGGTCGTCGAGACGTACTTCTATCTCCCCTTCCTCGCGATCCACATCCTGCTTGCCATCATCGCCATCCCGGCGGTGTACTACGTCCTGCTGCTGGCTTACACCTACCCCGTCTCGGAGTTGCCGTCGACGAACCACCCGCGTGCCGGAAAGCTGGCCGCGAGCCTGTGGCTGATCTCCTTCTCGATGGGTATCGCCGTCTACGCGATGCTGTACCTGGTGTGGTAGTCGCGGCGAAAAAATAACTGCCGGCTGCTCAGTCGTCGGCCGGGCTCGACTGCGTGCCGATATCCGGGCGGGCAACGTCGCGGTCCGTCGCCTCGCCGTCGATGTCGTAGGGGTACTCGCCGGTGACACAGCCGAGACAGAGGTCAGTCCGGCTCTTGTCCAGCGTCTCCGCGATGGCGTCGATAGAGAGATACGACAGCGAGTCGGCCTCGATTTCGTCGCGGATCTCGTCGACGGACTGGTTCCCGGCGATGAGTTCATCGCGGGAGGCCATGTCGATGCCCATGTAGCACGGAGCGACGATTGGCGGCGCGCCGATGCGGACGTGAACCTCCTCGGCCCCGGCGTCTTTCAGCAACTGAATCAGTTGCGTCGAGGTGGTCCCGCGGACAATAGAGTCGTCGATGATGGTGACGCTCTTCCCTTCGATGGTCGACTTGATGGGGTTGAGCTTCAGCCGGACGGCCCGTTCGCGTTCGTCCTGGGTCGGCATGATGAACGTGCGGCCGACGTACCGGTTTTTCATCAGTCCCTCGGCGAACTCGATGTCCGAGCCGTCGTCCTGTGCGGCCTCGGCGTATCCGGAGGCAAAGGCGCGCCCGGAGTCGGGCACCGGCAACACCACGTCCGATTCGACGCCGGACTCCTCCCAGAGTTTGCGGCCCAGTTCGCGCCGGACCTCGTAGACGAGGTTCTCGTCGATGGTCGAGTCCGGTCGCGCGAAGTAGACGTGTTCGAAGAAGCAGTGGGCCGTGTTCTCGGGCTCGACGAGCTGATAGGTGTCGAAGCCGGTCCCGTCGGCGTGCAGGACGACGAGTTCGCCGGGCTTGACGTCCCGGATCAGTTCGCCGTCGAGCGTGTCGATGGCTGCCGATTCAGAGGCGAGGACGTAGCCGTCCTCGAGTTCGCCGATGCACAGCGGTCGGTTCCCCTGCGGGTCGCGCACGCCGAGCACCGTCTCGTCGTGCATAATCGTCAGCGAGTACGACCCGTGGATGCGGTTCATCGTCCGCTTGACAGCCCGAACCAGGTCCTCCTCTAAGAGATTACGCGCGAGGTCGTGGGCGATGACTTCGGTGTCGCCGTCGGACGTGAAGGCGTGGCCGAGGTCGGCCAGTTCGTCGCCGATCTCGTCGGCGTTGACGAGATTCCCGTTGTGGGACAGACCCAGCGACCCCGACTTGAACGAGACGGAGAACGGCTGGGCACAGCAAGCGTTGACGCTTCCGGCGGTCGGGTATCGGACGTGGCCGATGCCGTTCGAGCCGTTGAGCGCTTCTAGGTCGCCGGGGTCGAAGGCGTCACCGACGAGGCCCATTTCGACGTGGCTGTACTGCTGGAACCCGTCGTGGGTGACGATGCCGGCCGATTCCTGGCCGCGGTGCTGGAGCGCGTACAAGGAGTAGTAGAGCGGTCGGGCGGCGTCACGGTCCTCCAAAGAGATGCCAACAACGCCGCACTTCTCGTGCATTTGTTTTGAGTGTGTTATTCGCCCGCTTTCGACTGCCACTCGTAGTCACGTCGCTTGGCCGACTTGCCGAAACCGCACGACGAGCAGACCTTCTTTTTCGTATGATACGACTTTTCACCACACCGTCGACACTTCGTATGTGTCGTGGTGTTCTTCTTGCCCTGACTCGGAGTTCCTGCGCCAGTCATGGAGTAATCGAGACCACGTTATCGCCGCGTATAATCGTTGTGTCTTCATCCTCGACGACGAGGTTCATGTGTTGGTCGTAGCCGGTGAGTTCCCCTTCGAAGATTTCGCCACCCTTCAGCTGTACGGTGACTGTCTCACCGAGGGACGCTTCGAGTACATCCAGCGGTCGTCCACTCATGTACGGTTTGGATAGTGACGGCCGCTTAAACGTACCGTTTGTATGGTGGCACGCGCGAGGCCGTTCCGCTGCCTTACACGTCGACGCTAAAGGGCGCTCGGTCGGCCGCTCGGACGGCGAAGCCGGCGAGCAGGTCCGCGAGCGCGTCGAGGTCGTCGGGGTCGATGACCTCGACCGGCGTGTGCATGTAGCGGTTCGGCAACCCGACGTTGACCGACGGAATCCCACCCCGGGAAGTGTAGAAGGCGTCCGCGTCGGTTCCGGTCCTGCTGCCCGTCGCCTGCAACTGGATGTCGATGTCCTCGGCGTCGCTCGTTTCACGGAGCGCGTCGACGGCGACCGGGTGGTTCGCGCTCCCGCGGGCGACGACCGGTCCCCCGCCGAGTTCGACCCCCGTAGCGGCCTTGCCAGGCGAGTTCGGCGAATCCGTCGCGTGTGTCACGTCAGCGGCGATGGCGACATCCGGCGCGAGGTCGAACCCGACCATCTTCGCCCCCTGTACGCCGACCTCCTCCTGCACCGTGGAGACGGCGTACACTGTCGCATCCGCTCCGGTCTCTGCCGCGCGTCGAAGCCCCTCTGCGGCCGCCCAGATACCGATGCGGTTGTCCATCGCCCGTGCCGCGAGGCGGCCGTTCTCCAGTTCGCTCAGCGTCTGAACGAACGTCACCGGGTCACCGCGGTCGACGAGCGACTCTACCTCGTCGCCGTCCTCTGCACCAACATCGACGTGCTGTTCGGAAATGTCGGGCACGGAGTCGTCGTCCGGGTCCCGGAGGTGAATCGCAGTCTGTCCCACGACGCCCGAAACGGGGCCGTCGGCCGTGTGAATGGTGACGTGTTGGCCGCGTGAGACGGTCTTGTCCGAGCCGCCGATGCGGCCCAGTTTGACGAAGCCGTCGTCGGTGAGGTCGCGGACGATGAAGCCGATTTCGTCGCCGTGGCCTGCGAGCGCGACGGTCGTCTCTCCGCCCTCGACTTTCGCGACGGCGTTTCCGTAGTCGTCCGTTCGGACCTCGTCGGCGAACTCGCTGACGTAGTCGAGCCACACCCGCTGGCTGTCGGCCTCGTACCCCGACGGGCCGGGCGTCGTCAGCAGCGATTCCAGGAACTCGCGTCGTCGTGTGTCCATACGTGGGATAATGGCCCCTCGGTGATGAAAACAGCGGACGGCACGTGGTCCGGGACCGTCCCAGCGTGGCTCTGGTACCGCCACGGCTAAGAGTCGCGGCGTCGAACTGTCAGTATGGCCGAATTCACTCTCCTCGAAGTACATCTCGACGGCGCGGAGTTCACTGCCAACGCCCCGTTCAGTTCCACCGACGATGACGACGAGTCGGAGCGCAAATCACGGTGGTCGCGATCCCGTACAGACGAGCCAAGCGACGAAATTGACACCGAAGCCGGCGGTGGCCGTCGCGTCGGTCGCCTCGCGCTCGCCGTACTCGGTGTCGTCGCGGTCGTGGCGGTCCTCCTGCGCCTGTATCTCGGCGGGTCCGAAGGCGGTGACGACAGCGACGAAGCCCTGTAAGGGACCGCATCCAGTTCCACAGCGGACCACGAACCGAACGCCGGGGGTCGTTTTTACAGGGAGAAGGCCTATTTTCTCCCGCCACATTTCAGACGTATGGGACTATACCACAGCGTTCAGGCTGTCGCCGGCGCGACCGGCGACGGCCCCATCGACTGGAGTGCCGTCGCCGACGCCGCGAAGGCCGCCACAGATACGGGCGACCTCTCTGTCGAGACGCCCGAACGTGACGGCTACGCGACCGACGTCCGGGACGCCAGAAACCGCGTCCGGGAAGTGGGCCAACTCGCGTTCGACCTGCCCGAAACCGTCGAGATCCAGAACCGCCATCACTGGATCGACGCCAACGTCGCCACGTTCAGCCGGGTGATGGAGCCGATCGAACAGCAGGCCGAGTACATCCCCGGCATCGCCCGCGTCGTCAACACCGGCTCGATGGCCGTTGCGCTCTCGTTTCTGGGGAACAACGTCCTGGGCCAGTACGACCCCGTTTTGCTCGCGGACAACGACGCCCACGCGCTGTACTTCGTACGCCCCAACATCCACCGGGTCGCCGACCAGTTGAACGTCGAGCGGGACCGCTTCCGCCGCTGGATCGCGTTCCACGAGGTCACGCACGCGGCGGAGTTCGGCGCGGCCCCGTGGCTGTCCGACCACCTCGAAACGGCGATGGAGGACGCCATCGACAACCTCACCGACGGCAACATCGACCGCGCGACCCTTGGCGAACTCGACACGACGATGACCGCTGTCGAGGGGTACGCGGAACTGCTGATGGACCGGGCCTTCGACGACGAGTACGACGACCTGCGCCGGAAAGTCGACGAGCGCCGACAGGGACGTGGCCCCATCGCGTCGCTCATGCGCCGGCTGCTCGGCCTCGGGATGAAACGCCAGCAGTACGAGCGCGGGAAGGCGTTCTTCGACACGGTCGCCGACGCCCGCGGCGTCGCTGCGGCCGGGCGCGTCTGGGACTCCCCGGACACCCTACCCACCGAAGACGAGATAGAGACGCCGACGCTGTGGATCGACCGCGTGGACCCCTGAACCGTGTCCCTGAGACGGCTATATTACGCTGTGTGACCGCACGGAACGCTTATTTGTTCGGCTCTTCGACGGGCGCTTCGATTTTCGCGACGTCGAGGAGGATCTCGCTGTTCGATTCGTCGACGGCTACAATCGTCCCGGCGACGACGAGCTTCGAAATCGGCGTGGGCCCGAGAATGACGGCCTGCCCCTCGCTGAAGTCCTGCACCGAGCTCTGGAGGTGGAACCGGGCGCGGCACTTCTCCGGGTCGTGGACGTTCGTGAAGTTGATTTCCTCGACGGTGACGCCGACCCGCTCGTAATCGTGAGCGACGACGACGCTCTCGGCCTCGTCTATCTGCTGGCGGTCGATTGCGTCGAAGGCCTCGGATGTCGGCTTGTACCCACCCGTCGGCCCGGGAATGCCTTCGACAAGCCCCAGCGACGTGAGACTCTGCATCTGGTTCCGTACCGTGCCGGGGTTCCGGTCGATCTCATCCGCGATTGTCTCACCGGTGACCGCCTCACCGGTCTGTTGATACTTGTTTACCAGCGTCGTAAGCATCGTTCGCTGGCTGTTGTTCAGATCGATGCTAACCATACCGGTGTGTATCGGGAGCGGCTACTTATCCCATTGGGTTCACTCATTCACCGCCAGTCGCTCCCACAGACGCGGCTATTCCATGTATCCAAGTTGCTTGAGCCGGTCCTCGACGGCGTCCTCGTCGTCGCTTCCTAGGGCGTCATCGTTACTGAGTGGCGCACGTTCGCCGACGGCGGGGTCTTCGGTGAACACCGGGAGAACCTCGCCGCGCATGTCAGTCGGGACAGCACAACCGTGGGCAGCCAGAACGGTCGGCGCGATGTCGAGAATGCTGATTCTGTCGAGTTTGCCCTGTGGCTCGAAATCCGGCCCGCTGGCGGCGAAGATGCCGTAGGGTGTGTTCTCGGCCGCCCAGCGGTCGGGGTCGCTCTGGACGGTCCCGCCACCGATGCCGTCGTTGACGTGGACGCCCGGTCGCTGATCGACGACGACCTCCGGGCCGGCGTCGACGTAGGGGCCGTTGTACACGTCCTCGCCCCTGTACACGTCGGTGAACAGCGGCCCGTGTTCGTCCTCGACCTCGCGCAGGTCGGCCATGAGCGACTCACGGACCGATTCCACGTCGAACCGGGGGTTGATGTACACCGGCCCCTGCCCGCTGGCGACGACCTTCGTCTGCTCCAGGTCGATGGCTTCCAGTTTGCGGTCCCGCTTGACGCCGTCACGTTGCGGAACGAGTTGCTGGATCGATTCCGGGACGACGCGGGCGAGCGTGTCCACGAGTCCGGCGCGCTTTGCGACCGCAAGCAGGTTCTCGCGGTCGAGCCCGACTCGGGTGAGGAGGGCGTCGACGCTCGTATCCCGGACCTGGTAGCCGTTCTCGGCCAGCCACTCGTTGATGTAGAACTCCGTCTGTGTGGCGTCACAGCCGTGATCCGACATCAACACCAGGTTCAGGTCCTCGCGGTCGTCGAGTCGGCCGACCCACTCATCAACGGTTTTCCATGCGCGCAGGCTCGGCTCGTCGTCCCAGAAGAAGTGATGGAGGACGTTGAGATAGAACAGCGTCACGTGGACGAAATCGAGGTCCCGCTCGTCCATGAGGTGCGTCGCGACCTCGAAGCGCTTCTCCAAGAGGTCGAGGATGGCTTCGACCTCCGCGCCGCGCTCGTCGTTCGAGGACAGCAGCGGGTCCGGGTGGACTCGGTAGTCGAACCGCTCCTCCAGCTCCGCGGCCAGTTCCGGCGGCGAGGTGTAGCCGGAGCTGATCGACCGGTACTCCCCCTCGACGGCGTCCGGACCGCCAGCGACGACGAGTTCGTCGATGTCCCGCGGGGGGTACATCGTCGGCATGTTGACGACGCCAGCGGACTGTCCCTCGTCGTTGAGGTAGTCCCACAGCTCGGCGGTGTCGTAGTCGCCGCCGTTCATCACGGTGATCTCGCCCGCGGCGAGGTCGACGTTCTCGAACCAGAAGACGCCGAACCCGCCGGGGTCCTTGCCCGAGGAGTAACATTTCCAGTTCGGGAACGTCACCGGCGGCAGACAGCTCCGCGTCCCCGCCCAGGTGCCGGTGTCCCGCAGCGCGGCCAGGTTCGGGAGCTCGCCGGCCTCGATCCACGGGTCGAGCAGTTCCCAGCTCGCTCCGTCGAGCCCGACGACGAGGGTCTTCGTCATGTTGAGACGGAGACAGGCGAGTCACTAGTCCCTTTCGCACCCCGCCCGAGGGAGGTCCCGGCGTGCGGTGGCGAGCGCTCACGGGTCGAAACGGACAACGCGTCACTTTTGAGCGCGCCGCCGGAACAGCCGGTATGAGCAACCGGTCGGACATCGCGCCGGACACCGTCTCGGTCGAGTTGACCGAGGACGGCGTCGTCGTGGAGTACCTCGACGGCCGCCAGGCGTTCTATCACGGCGTCCCAACGGCGGTCGAAGGGAGTATCCAGACTGCGCCGGGAAAAGACACACACGTCCTGATTACCGACGAGACGGAGACGTCGGGCATCCTCGTGTACGTCAACGACCTCCGCACACATGACGATATCCTCGAAGAGACGGGCGTCGGACGGGTCATCCTCGACGACGGGGAGGAAGACGAACTGTTCCCGGGTGTTACGGTCCGGGACAATCAGATGCGGACGAAAGTGGAAGTGGACTACGACGTAACGAACGGCCGCGTGTTCGTCTTCGAGGAAGACGAACTCGGCGAGCGGAGCTTCGAGATCGTCGAAGCGTGATACCGGTGGTGAGGTGACGCGCGACTGTGGAGTCGAGGACCGCTACTGGATGTAGGACGGGTCCTCGTCGTCACAGTTCTCCTCGTGTTGACGCGCGTCGCTCTGGTCGTCGAACATCAGGCCACAAGTCTCGCACTTGTACCACGTTATGTCATCTCGCTCGGTTTGGACAACCATACCTGAAATTCCGACGGCCGACCGTATATTATTTTCCCGCAACACAACGGGAACCCTCAAGGGAGTCGGATTGCAAGAAAGCGGCATGAGCGGGTCCACTGACGCCGGTGTCGAACTCACCGTCGAGGGTGCGAACAAGCGCGACGCCGGGCGCGGTATCGCACGACTGCCGGAGTCCGCACGGACCGAACTAGGGGTGTTGAGCGGGTCGCCCATCATCATCGAGGGCGACGACAGGACCGTCGTGAAGGTCTGGCCGGCGGACGACAACGGTTCTTTCGTCCGCATCGATTCAGACACCCGAGCGAACGCCGGCGTCAACATCGGTGACACGGTTACAGTGACGAGCGGGTCGGTTTCCGAGGCCACTGAGATCGCCGTCCAGCCGGTCGAACCGATGCCGGGCAGCGAGGACTACGAGAGCCTGGTCGGGAAGCGTCTGGTCGACCAGATAATCCAGGCCGACGAGCGGACCCACATCGAAGGGCTGGGGACCTTCCTCGTCCGCAAGACCTCACCCTCGGGACCGGTCCGAGTCACCGGCACGACGGCAGTGACTGTGCTGCCGGGTCTCGACGGCGGCAGCGACGCGAGCCAGTCGGCGTCCGATGAGGCAACAACGGCGAACACACCGACCGCCGAGACGGAGTCCGGGGTGAGCTACGAAGATATCGGCGGTCTCGACGAGGAACTGGACCGCATCCGCGAGATGATAGAGATGCCCCTCTCGGAGCCAGAGGAGTTCCGCCGCCTGGGTATTGACCCGCCCAGCGGCGTCCTCCTGCACGGCCCGCCCGGCACGGGGAAGACGCTCATCGCGCGAGCGGTGGCGAACGAGGTCGACGCCTACTTCGACACCATCTCCGGCCCCGAAATCGTCTCGAAGTACAAGGGCGAAAGCGAGGAGCGCCTCCGGGAGGCCTTCGAAAAAGCCGAAGCGAACGCGCCCGCCATCCTCTTCGTCGACGAGATCGACTCCATCGCCGGCTCCCGCGACGAGGACGCTGATATGGAGAACCGGGTCGTCGCCCAGTTGCTCACACTGATGGACGGCCTCGAAGACCGGGGCCGGGTCGTCGTCATCGGGGCGACGAACCGCGTCGACGCCATCGACCCGGCGCTGCGCCGCGGCGGCCGCTTCGACCGCGAGATCGAGATCGGCGTCCCCGGTGAGCACGGCCGCCGCGAGATCATGGACGTCCACACGCGGGACATGCCGCTACACGAGGACGTGGACCTCGACCGCATCGCCGCACAGACTCACGGCTTCGTCGGGGCGGATCTCGCGTCGCTGACCACCGAGGCCGCGATGGCCGCGCTCCGGGCCGACCGCGACGACGGCGACGTCCACCAGGACGACTTCGAGACGGCGCTCGCCACCGTCGATCCCAGTGCGATGCGGGAGTACGTCGCCGAGTCCCCGACGGCGACCTTCGACGACGTGGGCGGGCTGTCCGAGGTCAAGCAGACGCTGACGGAGGCCATCGAATGGCCGCTGTCCTACAGTGAACTGTTCACTGCAACGAACACCGACCCACCCAGTGGCATCCTGCTGTACGGCCCGCCGGGGACCGGGAAAACCCTGCTCGCTCGGGCCGTCGCCGGCGAGAGCGACGTGAACTTCATCCACGTCGCCGGCCCCGAAATCATGGACCGCTACGTCGGCGAGAGCGAGGAAGCCGTGCGGGAACTATTCGAACGCGCCCGCCAGACCGCGCCGAGCATCATCTTCCTCGACGAGATAGACGCTATCGCCAGCCACCGCGGCCAGGGCAACGAAGTCACCGAACGCGTCGTCTCGCAACTGCTCGCCGAACTGGACGGCATCACGGAAAACCCCAATCTGGTCGTGCTGGCCGCGACCAACCGCCGGGACATGATCGACGACGCGCTGTTGCGGCCGGGCCGCCTCGAACAGCACGTCGAGGTCCCGAACCCCGACCGTGACGCCCGCGAGGAGATTCTCGCCGTCCACACCGCCGGGAAGCCGCTCGCAGAGGGCACTGCTATCGAAGACATCGCCGAAGAGACCGACGGCTTCTCGGGTGCAGAACTGGAGGCCGTCGTCCGCGAAGCGTCGATGCTGGCCATCCGGGGGGTGGCGTCCGCCTACGGACCGGAAGAAGCCACCGAGAACGCCGACGAAGTGGAGATCACGCCCGAACACTTCCGTGAAGCGCTGGAGCGGGAACGGACGCGGTAGCTCGCAGTGCTCGCTGAGTACCTTCTGAGCGAACGTTTTAGATCGGTAGTATCGGAAAGGCGAGGAGAGGCGAAAGGATCGACTCCGGGAGAGGAGTGAAAAGGCTGTCCGGACAGCCTTGGCGGACGAGCGACGCCGAGTGGCCGAGCAGCGAGACGGGCGTTAGCGCCGGCATCGACGTGAAAAGCGCCTTGCCGGCAGCTATTCGTAGCGAGTGCACACTCAAAAAAGGCCCGGTGTCGGGGCCCGACTACGCGCCATCGTCGTGTGACCCCGCGTCGGGTTCGTCAGTGGGGTCCTGCTGCGGGCCGCCGTCTCCCTTATCCCCGCTGTTTTCGCCTTCTGTGGCTGATTCCGACGCGCCACGTCGGCCCAGCAGCGGGAGCGACCGACCGCGAAGGAGCCGCCGGCCGCCGACGACTGGGACGGCGAGGACGACGATCCACGGCGCGAGACTCGCAGCGGTCACGAGCAGGCCGCGGGTGAACACGTACACGTCGGTCACCGACGAGAGGAACGCGGAGACCAGCGACCGCTCGTGGTACGGCACCTGCTGGGCCGACGGTTCCGGCGCTGGCTCGTGAATCTCGACGCGCAGCGTCGAGTAGGCGACTCGCTGTTCGAGCGAGCGCTTCTGTGCTTCGAGGCGTTCGATGTCACTCTGAACCGACGACAGTTCCTCCTCGATGCGGAGCAGTTCCTCCGTGCTGTTAGCTCGCTCGTAGAAGGTCCGCAGTCGGTCGCGGCGCTCCCGGAGGTTGGTCAGGCGCGCTTCGAGGTCGACCAGTTTGTCGGTCACGTCCTTTGTCGTGGTTCCCTCGGAGCGCACCGTCCCCTGCTCGCTCACCATCGACTGCGTCGGTTCGTACTCCTCGCTGGGGACTCGGACGACGATGTAGCCGGTGTACCACGTCTCACCGTCGTTGCGGTGGAGTTCGCGGTTGGAGTCGCTCACGTACCCGCCGGACGCGCGAGCGCGGGCGGCGATTGCGTCGGCTGTCGTCGAGTAGTTCTCCACTTCGACCACCATCCGGCCGTTGCGGATGATGGCCCGGTCGGCCGCCGCGTCGCCGGTCTGAATGTTCCCGCTATCCGCGGCGTTCGCCCCTGAGTCCGCTTCGACGGGTTTGCTCGATCCGTCGCCGCCGTCGGCCATCTGTGCGCCGTCACCGCCGCCCTGTGCCTCGCCCGCATCGCCGCTCCCGCCCAAACCGGCACAACCGGCGAAAAGGAGGAGGGCAACGACAGCGAGGACTCTGACTCGCGAAGCCATACGGGACGTACTCGTCCTGAGAGCGGCATAACGACGGCGAACGCTCAAAAACCGCTTTTTGTAAAACAGCGACTGCAGTTACGACCAGTCCGTCCGGCGGTCAGCAAGCGCCGGGAACTCCTCGCGGACCTGGTCGACGCGAGCAGGGTCGAGGGTGGCAGTCACCAGCGCCGGGTCGTCGTCGGCGCTGGCGAGCGTCGTTCCCCACGGGTCATACACCGTCGACCGCCCCAGCAGTTCCGCGTCCTCGAACTGTCCGACACCGTTCGCTGCGGCGACGTACAGCTGGTTTTCGACAGCGCGCGCGCGGCCGAACAGCTTCCAGTGCTCGACGCGGGGATACGGCCACGCGCTCGGGACGAGCGTTAGCGTCACGCCCTCGTCGACGAGATGGCGGTACAGCTCCGGGAACCGGAGGTCGTAACAGGTGGTAACGCCGACAGTGAACCCCTCGAAGTCGATAGTCGGAATCGTCTCACCCGGCTCTAGCAATCGGGATTCCGCGGAGTCATAACCGAACAGGTGGTGCTTGCGATACACCGCCCGCCGTTCCCCGTCGCGGTCGAAGAACACCGCGGTGTTCGCCAGCCCCTCATCTGTGGGCACGTCGAACCCGCCGTCGGCGCTCGTCGCCAGGTCCTCGACGACGCTTCCGGCCAGTACTGCCACGTCGTGGTCCGCGGCGACGCTGCGGATCTGGCTGAGCGTTTCGCCGTCCAGCCCCTCTGCGTCCCGAGTGTAGCGGTCGAACGCAAAGTAGCCGACGTTGAACAGTTCTGGAAGCACGACGAGGTCCGCGCCGTCCGCGGCCGCGTCTCTGATGGCGGTCGTGGCACGGCCGACGTTCTCGGCCACCGAGTCGGACGACACGTCTATCTGGGCAAGCGTGAGCCTCATACTTCGACTTCGAGGTCGTCCCGCAGTGCCTGTTCGAGGTTCTGCATCTCGTCGTCGAGGTTCCGCTTGAAGAACCGCTCGACGCCCGGGAGCTTGCCGTCGACGATGAACCGGTTCGTCAGTTTCGTGCCGCCGTCGGCCGTCTCTTCGAGTTCGTGTTCGCCCTGGACTGTCATCACTTTCGAGCGACCGATGAAACGGGCGTACTCCGGGCGACGCTGTTCGACGTCCTCGGTTTTCACCGTCATCGTCTGACTGACCACCGGAATCGGGAGCTCGATGGACCAGTTCGCGTGTGTGTCATCGATGACCTTCCAGTCTGTGACGACGCTAATCGGCCGGGCCCGTTTATCCGGGTCGGTGATGAATTCCCAGACACGCTCCGGTGTGGCCGGCACAGTCATCGTTCGTTCGACCCGGACAGTCATGGAAGGTACTGAGGACTACTGGCCGATGAATCCACCGATTGTCACAGTGCGTAAAACCCGGCAGCGGCTATCCTGTCGTCGTGACGCGCCACGTCGTCGACCGTGCCCGTCCCCACTTCTCGATCTCGACTTCGTCGGCCTCCTCAGCTAAGCGTGGCAGCCGCGCTCCCACTTGCTTCGACGAGAGGCCGAGCTGCTCAGCGATGTTCTTCGCGCGGAAGTAGCTCTCCCCACGCGAGACGCTGTCCCGGAGATATTCGAGAATGCGTCGGTCTTCCTCGCTGTAATCGGCCATACTAGAGAATAGGTCTCAGCGTTTTTAACGGTTCCCTTCACAGTCTCTCCGCTGATACTAGGCGTCAGGCGTCGTAGGCGTGAATCGCCACGATAGCCACGGCCGCGGCCAGCATCGCGAGCCCGAACGCGCCGCCGGACGTCACGAGCAGATTTCCGGTCTCAAGCTCCTGTGCGTGCAGAATCGCGTAGTTGTAGCTGTTGGTTGCTGTGACCACGGCCGCGCCGACCGAGACGAGCCCGAACAGCAGGGCCAGGCCCGTCCCCATGTCGCTTTTGGACGCCTTGGAACTCATGTACGACGCTTTCGGTGTTGCCCACTTAGTTCATTCGGGCTGGAGCCACAGGACATATACCTCCCCGTCGAAGATGGACGTGCAACTATGGGTCGGTTGAAAACCGTTGGTTTGCTGGTCGTCGCGGTCGCCGCTGTCGTAGGGGGCAGCGTCGCGCTCGGCGTTCTTGGCACACCCAGCGTCGCGTCCGTGGACAACCACTTCGCGGGCGTCTCGAACCAGACGACCACTGTGGCGACGAATCTGACCGTGACCAATCCCAACCCCGTCGGCGTCCAGCTGGGCGGCGTCGGGGTTAACTACACCGTCTCGATGAACAGCGTGGAGATGGCACAGGGCGATAGGCAGGGAGTCGGTATCGGGACCGGCAACTCGACGCTCGCGTTCAGCACCGAGATGCAAAACGACCGTATCCCGCCGTGGTGGGTCACCCACATCGACAACGGCGAGACGACGACGGTGGGCATCGACGCCACCGTCACGTCCTCGACGCTCGGCGGTCGGTCGGTGTCGGTCAATCAGGAGCGGACCATCGAGACGGACCTCCTCAGCCAGTTCAACTCCACCGAGACGCGCCCCGTCGAGGCCGACCAGCCGCTCGTCTCGGACCCCGTACTCTACATCAACGAGACCCGCGGCGCGTGGGACCAGGAGAACCTCACCCAGTCCGAGACGCCGCTGAACCTCGCGTTCGACGTGTACAACCCAAAGCCGTACCCCTACACGATCACCAAAGTCGGCTACACCGTTCGGATGAACGACGTGACCGTCGGCGAGGGCGAGACGGACCGCGGCTACGTCCTCAGCCCCGGCCAGGAGACGACACTCGAAGCGAACACCGCTATCCAGAACGGGAACCTCGACCGCTGGTGGGTGACGCACCTCCAGCGCAACCAGCGGACGGACCTCTACATCGATTTCTACCTCGTGCTGGAGGGCGGCGGGGAGCAATTCCGGGTCGATCTGGACTCCATCGACTACCAGCAGGAGATCGAGACGGACATCTTCGGCAACAAGGCGCAGTACCCGACCGGCGACGGAACGAGCGCTGAGCCCGACGATGGGTCGGCCGACGAGTCACCGGACGGCGACGAGGAAACTGAAACCCCGACGCCGACACCGACGGAGACCGAGACGGATGACGGGCTGCTGGGTGGCGGCGAGTCTGAGACGGAAACCGCAACGCCAACCGAGACGGAGACAGAATCGGAAACCGCGACGCCGACGGAGACAGCGACTGAGACCGAAACCGACGACGGCGGTCTGCTCGGGTAGCCGGCACTCCCGGTCTGTTGTCCCTCAGTTCTCGATGCGGAGCGTCCCCGAGTCATCGACCGTTACCGTGTAGCCACAGTAGCGGAACAGCATCGGCGACTCATCGGGAGAGGTGTCTGGCACAGCGTCCAGTCGTTCACCGTCGACGACTAGGCTGAGGCTCCCGAGTTGGGTAGGGTGACAGTCCTCGAGCGTCGCGACGGCCTCTCTGACTGCGACGTGAACGGCAGTCGATTGGTCGACGGTGCGCTTCATACGAGGACTACGACTCGAAGCCCAAAGAGACACGCGTTTTTCACAACTCCCTGTCGTTGTAGTGAACCTGATATTGCGGGCGGCGACGAATTGTCAAAACCGGGCTGTCGCTATGACCCGAAACCGGGAGTCGGCGGTGGCCGGTGCTCACTCGATGGTCGTGTGCTCGGACTCCTCGTTGAGCGCGAGGTTCGTCGCGATCTCGGCGCTGCGGACCGCGAACTCGGCGGTCTGCTGGAGGCTGACGAGCACTTCACGCACTTCCAGCAGCGCCTCGTTGTCCATCTCCGGCAGGTCATCGAGGATCTCGTGTTCCTTGTCGCCGATGTCCTTGTACAGCTCTCGGACCTGAATCGCGGTGTCGTAGTTGCGGTCGACAGCTGCCTGGACCGCAAGTTCGGTGATGTCGTTGACCTGGTCGGTGAACTCGCGGATGCGGCGCATCGTGGAGCTGTCGACGTTGAGCGAGTGGTCCTCGGTCTCCAGGGCGATCTCGGCGATGTCCTCGGCGTTGTCCGCCGTCAGTTCGAGGTTCTTCGCAATCGAGCGGTAGCCGATAAGCGGGAAACCGTCGTTGAGGCCGATAGCCCGCGCGAGGTTGGGGTTCTGGTAGGCCGTGAAGATGAGCCGTAGCAGCAGGACGAATATCTTGTTGGCCTGTCGCTCGCGGTTGAGCGCCCGCTGAGCGAGGTCGGGGTTGCCGTGGGCGAGGGATTTCACCGCCTCGTTGCGCATCGTCGAGCCGGTGGATTCCAGCCGTTCGAGGAGGTTGTTGAGCGTGAAGTCCTCCGGGTCGACGGAGCAGCGAATCGCGATTCTGTCCGGCGTCTCCTCGATGACGCCGAGGCCCATTAGCTGGGTTTCGGCGTTGTAGACGGCGTTGATGTGAGAGGATTCCAGCGTCTCGCCCTCCGGGGCTTCGACGTGGATGACGCGCCGGCCGAGCACGTACTGGGCCACGATAGCCCGCTCGACGGAATCGGCGTCGAGGTTCTCCGCGTGGATGATAGCTTCCGACTCCTCAGTCTGGACGGACTCGGGCATAACTGTCAGCGTGCCTTTGCCGCCCATCCGCAGCGACACCTCGTCGCCCTTTTCGACATCGTGCGCACTGGCCCACTCCGCCGGCAGCGTCATCGCGAGCGTCGACGGTCCCAATCGCTGGACTTTCCGGGTTTCCATATGTCCTTTGTCGGGCGTGAGATACCTTAATCTTGACTATACATGATAAAATACCGCAGGCGATATATCATGGCTTGCTTCTCTCGGCTGTGGAGGTTTCCTGCTGATTATTTTCGGTTATTTCCGGATAGTGTCGGCCCGGAGTCGACACATACCGGTAAATCGCTACAGTAATCCGTATCAGACGACTTCGACGAGTCTACGCTCGTGACGACCGACGCGGACCCGCATCCAGCCGCGCAGTTCCTCGTTTAGTTCCGGGTCGCCGGTGTCAACACGGAGCGTGCCGATACCGTCCAGTTTCCGGCGGGAGGCGACGACTTCCAGGTCACACTGCCTGATGACCGCCGGCGATAGCTGCTGGTTTCCCCTGCCGAACACAAACCCCTGGCCGCCGATGGGCGAAACGATAATGACGTTTCGGTCCCCGAGAGCGTCGAGGATGTCCGACTCGGCGGCGTCACGGGCGAGCACTTCACCGTCACGCCACACGTCCACGCCGAGCGTCGTCCCGTCGAACCCGAGCTGTTCCTTGATAGCGCCGACAGTGCTCCCTGGCCCGAGGACGTACGTGACGCCCTCCTCGACGGCGTCGGCGACGCTCTCGGCGAGTGACTCGACGCTGCCGCCGCCCAACTGTTTGGCCGACTGGCGCTGGTCGGCGACGGGGACCGTAGCGACGGCCCGGAGTTCCGTGACGACCTCCCCGCCTCTGAAGGCGTCCTCGTCGATGTCGTTGACCTCCGCGCGCTCCGTCTCGGAGAACCGAGCCACGATGCGTCCGGCCGCACGCGGTGACACGCCGAACACGGAGGAGTACACCTTGACGCCGGCCGGGACGCCAAGGATCGGAATATCCGCGTCCAGGTCGTCAAGCGTCGTTGCTACGTCGACGGCCGTGCCGTCGCCCCCGACGAACAGGATCGCGTCCACGTCCGCCCCGACGAACGCCCGGACCGCATGTCGGGTGTCCTCGCTCGTCGTCTCGTCAGCGCTCGCCGGAGCGCCGACGACCGTCGGATCGAACCCTGCCTCACGAGCGATACCCTCTCCCATCGGGTCGCCGTACGTGAGCAGTTCCACGTCCGTCTCCACCTCGGCGAGTGATTCCAGCGCAGTCCGTGCGCGATCCGGTGCGCGTTGCTCCGCGCCGCGGCGGCGCGCCTCCGCGACTTTCCCGTCAGTGCCTTTGAGGCCGACGCGGCCGCCCATGCCGGCGATTGGGTTGACCACGACACCGATTCGTCGCATTCGTCGTCACTACGCGACCCCGCGGCAAAAGAGGCCCGGGAGCGTGCCTTTCAAGCCACCCCACGCAGAACGCACTCCTATGTCAGTTGTACTCCAGAGCGGCGTGCAGACAGGGATCATCAACGCGTCCGGTGCGGTCATCACGCTCGGCGGCCTGCTCCTGACGTTTCTGTGGCTGAACCACCTCTACCGGTAGTCACTCCGCAGTCGGTGACTCGACGCGCTCGCTGAACCACGCGGCCGCCTCATCGACTAACTCCTCCTCCGTCCCCTCGAACCGGACGGTCACGTGGTCGCCCGGATAACTGCCGACCTTGACCGGGAACTGCTCCTGTACCTCCGCCAGCCGGTCCAGCAGCGCGCTCTCGGGCTCGGCGGCGTCCACAGTGCGAACGTGCCGCTGCTCGCCGGTGAACTCCCCCGCGACCTCCTCGAACATCCGCTTCATCTCGGCCGGCACGCCCGGCAGGACGTAGCAGCTCTCGACGACACAGCCGGGCGCGACGCCCTCGTGGTTGGGCAGTACCCGCGACCCTTCCGGTACCTCTCCCGTCCCGTCGGTCAGATCGTCGCGCGTGTAGCCGCCGTGCTCCTCCAGCCACGCGATGGCGTCCTCGCTCTCGACGACGTCCCGCCCGAACGCCGCGGCGACGGCTTCGATGGTTTTGTCGTCGTGTGTCGGTCCCAGGCCGCCGGTGACGATGACGGCGTCGAACTCCGCGTGGTACTCGTTGACCACGCGGGCGATGTCCGATATCTCATCGGGGACGACCGTCGTCCGGCCGACAGTGACGCCGCGCTCTGCGAGCTGTCGCCCCAGCCACGCGGCGTTCGTGTTGACCGTCTCGCCACTGAGCAGTTCGTCTCCGACGGTGACTACCGCGACGCGCATACCGGCCGGTTGGACTGGGAGACACAAATACTGTCGGTCACAGACAGCGGTCACTGTGTATTCGTTGAATCGCAGAGAAGTGCTCCGTCAGGGATTTGAACCCTAGTCATCACCGTGAGAGGGTGATATGATTGGCCGGACTACACCAACGGAGCGTACACAAGTTCGTAGCGAGGAGATACGTATAATCATTGCGTTTCGGCCCCGCCCTGTGTTGGTTTCTCACTCGTCGTCGAACGGTGACCCTGCGGCATCGGGCTCCTGACCGGCGAGGCTGATGATGTTCTCGCGGCCGACTCTGAGCTTCGAGATGTCGCCGTCGTCTTCCATATCTGAGAGGAGCATGCTCACCTTCGATTTCGACCAGTCGGTGCTGTCGACGATGTCGACCTGCTTCATTCGGCCGCCGTTTTCCTCCAGCAGTTTGCGGACGCGGTCGCTGTCGGTGAGCAGTTCCTCGTCGGGGACCGCCGGTTCGTCGGGCGTATCGGTGTCCGCTGTTGCATCGCCCGGCGGAGCCGACGACGGCTGCTCCGTGTCCGCAACGGCTGACGGTGTCGAAGCGGGCGGTTCGTCGTCGTCGGTTCCCAGCACCTGTCCCAGCGCGCCGGACCGCCACGCGGCCGCACCGCCGGCGACGAGGGCGATAAAGATGACGACAGCCGGGAGCATCCACGATGGCCCGCCACTGGACCCGTCAGGGGCGTCGGCAGCCGCCGTGGTACCGCGCTCCGTCTCAGTATTCTGCCCGGTCTCGCGCGGTTCCAGTTCCACGTAGGGCCGGCGGTCGTTGAACGACTGTTCGCCGTTCCACGTGACGCTGTCGCTGTTTTCGAGCGAGTCGGGAGCGCTCTGTGAGTCCGGTTCCGGTTGGACGTCAGCGAACGCCATTCCGGGGCCGCGCTCAAAGACGAACGACTGACTCGACCCGATGTAAAACCCGCCGTCGAACACGTCACTGACCACGACCGAATCGCCCTCGACGGCGGCGAAATTACGCCAGTGGAACGACATACTCACCGTTCCAGTGTTCTGTAGCGGGTCGACCGTCGCCGACCGGTCGTAGTCGGTCGCACTCATGTTCCGGCCGGTCACGTTCGTCCCGTACTGTGTCAGCAGCGTCGACTGCTCGACGAAATTCTGGTACAGCGGTTGCTCCGACCGCTCGAACTCCGCGGCGAACTCCTCGAACTGCTGTTGCTCCGTGTCGTTTTCGAGCGGGGTCCTGTGGATGATCGCCCACCTCGCTGACCCGTTCTGGTACAGCGTGACCTGGAACGTTGTCCGGTCGAACCTGTCGGGCGTCTGGACGCCGACGCTCTCGTCGGTCGGCTGTGACACCGCCGGTGGCGCGGCACCGCTTCCCAGCAGGAGAACCAGCACCAAACTGGCGACGACCAGGCGTACCATCTGTCGTATATCATCGATGGACCGCATAAAAGCGCTGTGAATAGCACCGTTCTACGTCGGTATCCGGCCGATGTCCGGTGGTTTCTCGGCAGCCCCACGTTTCATACGGGTGACTTGTAAATCAGCCAGTGTGAGTCGTTCGTTCCACGTCCGGTCCCACACTGACGGCCCCACTGTGACCAGAGTGGCCGACCGCGCCCGTCCATCCGACAGTGCCAATGATTTGCCAATCGACAGTTGACCATGGGCGGGGCGATTCCTGTTCCTGCACCGGTATTTTGGCGTCTACACCGCTGTTTCGCAAGAATTTCCGGAGGGTTATTTAGACAGGAGGGTCCAACGAACGGTAACCTATGGGAATTGCTGAGTTCGCAAGGGACGGTCGCGTGGTGTTGGGTGACCGACCTGGAGCAGCGGTGGTGGCCGCGGTAAGCGGCTTCCTCTTGCTGGACCTGGTCGCGAAGCTCGCTGGGACAACTGTGTTCTTTCTCGGGACCAGGCTACTGGGTGGGTCCCTCACCGTGGGCTCGTTGCTCTCGATGGTGGTGGACGGATTGCTCGTCGGACTGGCCGTGGGACTCGCCGGAATCGGCCTGTCGATGACGTACAGCATCCTCGACTTCGCCAATTTCGCACATGGAGACACGGTGACTGCCGGGGCGTTCCTGGGGTGGGTCGCCGCGTACATCACCGCCGGCCTCGGAACCGGGGCCCCGATTTCAGAACTGTTCATGCTTAATTCGGGTCGGCAGTTGAGCACCGTTTCGACGTTCCTTCCGGTCCTTCTCGGCCTCGTCGTCGCCGGCGTCGGGTCAATCGGTGTCGTGTTGCTCGTTGATCGGCTCACCTACCGGCCCATGCGCGAAGCGGACAACATCTCCTTGCTGATCGCCTCTATCGGCGTCGCGCTCGCGATGCGATACCTCATCGCGTTCGTCTTCGGTACGCAGACGAGCGGGGTCGCCAGCGGCGGCCTCCGGGTGACGGTTCTCTCTACGGTATCGGTCACCGACAACGAAATTACGCTGCTGGTGGTGTCGCTCCTGTTGATGCTCGGCGTCCACCTACTGCTACAGCGGACCAAGCTCGGCAAGGCGATGCGGGCGATGGCCGACAACGAGGACCTCGCACGCGTGACCGGGATTCCGACCGAGCGCGTCATTCGACTGACCTGGATTCTCGGCGGCAGTCTGGCAGGCATCGGCGGCTACTTGCTCGTGCTGGAGAGCGGGACGATATCGTTCAACTTCGGCTGGATACTGCTCCTGCTCATTTTCGCTGCGGTCATCGTCGGCGGCATCGGCTCGATATACGGGGCGATGGCCGGCGGTGTCCTCATCGGGCTGGTCGATAGCCTGGCCCTGATCTGGCTCCCGTCCGGACTGTCGCGGGCCTCTGCGTTCCTGGTGCTCATCGTCGTCTTGCTGTTGCGCCCGTCCGGTATCTTTGGGGGGGTGTCGACAGCGTGAGCGCCGTTGACTCCGTTCGGGACCGGCTTGACGCGCTCCCGGACGTGGGACTGGTCGTCGGCTTCATCGCCAGCATCTGGGCTGTCATGCTCGTGCTGGCAATTGCTGTCGGCGGGGCGAACTGGGCGAACCTCGCCGTCGGCTTCATCGGCAGCGTGACCGTGCTCATCGGCGGCTACGCTATCCTCGCGCTGGCACTGAACCTCCAGTGGGGGTACACCGGCCTGTTCAATATCGGCATAGCGGGATTCATGGCCGTCGGCGCGTACACCACGGCGGTTCTCACCGCGCCGACTGACCCGGCCGCCGGCGCGGTCCCGGGGCTCGGCCTCCCGCTGTGGGTCGGCCTCATCGGCGGCATGGCGATGGCCGCTATCATCGGCGGTCTCGCGGCGCTGCCGGCGCTCCGACTGAAGGCCGACTACCTCGCTATCGTGACGGTCGCGTTCTCGGAGATCATTCGACTCGTCGTCAACTGGGACGGCCTCGCCGAGTTCTCGCTGTTCGGGGCGCCGGTCGGCACCGGCGGCGCGACCGGCATCTCGTTCAAGTCCGCCAATGACGTTGCGGCGGGGCTCGTCAACGGCGTCGGGCAGCCCCTCGTGAATGCCGCGGACGGCATCGGCGTCTCCGGGCCGAACCTGGCGAACCTCACGTACGGGGTTATCCTCCTGCTGGTCGTAGCGGCGAGCTACTGGGTGCTCACCCGCATTACGAACTCGCCGTTCGGCCGCGTGCTGAAAGCGATCCGCGAGGACGAGACCGTGACCCAATCCCTCGGCAAAGACACCCGCCGGTTCAAGATCAAGACGTTCATGATCGGCTGCGCGCTGATGGGGCTGGCCGGGGTTCTGTTCCGCGGACAGGCGGGTTACATCAGCCCACAGCAGTTCAGACCGACGATCACGTTCTACGTGTTCGCGGCCCTCATCATCGGCGGCTCCGGGTCAAACACCGGCAGTATCATCGGAGCGGCGACGTTCTCGGGACTGCTGTTCTACCTGCCGGCTCGACTTGGGGAGAACGTCTCGCTTGGCGGCACCCGCGCACCCGGTAACATTATCGACGCGGTCGCCGGACTCGCGTCGCTGGACCCGCTCCCCCTCCTCGCATACATCATTAGCAACGTCAGCACACTCCGGTTCGTCCTCATCGGCGTCGTGCTGATATACATCATCCAGAACCAGCCCGAGGGGCTGTTAGGCCATCGGAACGAACCCGCAACGAGCGTGAGCCTGGACAGACCGCAGTCCGGGTCCGGAGGTGAGGCCGATGAGTGAACCCGACGCCGCAAAGCGACAGGAGACGGCCGTCACGAGCGACGCCATCGACTCTCCCCTACTCGAGATCGACGGCCTCCGCAAGGAGTTCGGCGGCGTCGTCGCGGTCGACGGGGCGACGTTCTCCGTAGCAGAGGGGTCGCTCACCGGCCTCATCGGTCCGAACGGGGCCGGCAAGTCGACGACGTTCAACTGCATCACAGGTATCCACGAGCCGACCGGTGGTCGGGTCACCTTCGACGGCCAGGATATTACCGGGCTCGCGCCGTACACGCTCGCAAACCGCGGGCTGGTCCGGACGTTCCAGATCGCCCGTGAACTGTCCGATATGACCGTTCTGGAGAACGTGATGCTCGCGCCGGGCGGACAGGTCGGGGAGTCAGTCGTCCGGTCGGTGACGCCGGGGCTTCGCGGCGACGTCATTAGAGACGAGGCGGATGTCCGCGACCGCGCGTGGGAGACGCTGGAGTTCTTCGAGATCGACCATCTCGCCCACGAGAACGCTGGCAACCTCTCGGGCGGTCAGCGGAAACTGCTGGAGATGGCGCGGGTCCTGATGACCGACCCCGAGATGATTCTGCTGGACGAACCGCTGGCCGGCGTCAACCCGACGCTGGAAGAGAAGTTGCTGGAGCGGATCCACGAACTCCGCCGGGAGCAGGGGCTGACCTTCCTGCTGGTCGAACACGACATGGACGTCATCATGAACAACTGCGAACACATCATCGTCATGCACCAGGGGAGCGTCCTCGCCGAGGGGGACGCCGAGACTATCAAGTCGGACGAGCGGGTACTCGAGGCGTATCTGGGAGGTGACGTATGAGCCAGCACGCGACGGAGTCCGAGACCGTCACCCTCCCCGACCCGAGCGAACGCCTCCTCGCGATTCGGAACCTCGATGCCGGTTACGGCGACTTGCAGGTCCTCAGCGACGTCCACATGGACGTTGCCGACGGCGAGTACGTCGTCATCGTCGGCCCGAACGGGGCCGGCAAGTCGACGGTGATGAAGTCCGTCTTCGGCCTGACGACGTACATGGGCGGGGACGTCATCTTCGACGGCACCGACATCAGCCGGCGCAACCCCGACGAGATCATTTACGAGGGAATCAGCTACGTCCCCCAGACTGGCAACGTATTCGGTTCGCTGAGCGTGCGCGAAAACCTCGAAATGGGCGCGTACATCCTCGACGAGGTTCCGGAGGACCGTATCGAAGACGTGTACGAACGGTTCCCCATTCTCCGGGAGCGGTCCGACCAGTCGGCCGGGACGCTGTCGGGCGGCCAACAGCAGATGCTCGCCATGGGGCGGGCGCTGATGCTCGACCCCGACCTGCTGTTGCTCGACGAGCCCTCCGCCGGGCTCGCTCCGGACCTCGTCGACGACATGTTCGACCGTATCGACCGCATCAACGACGACGGCACGGCTATTCTGATGGTCGAGCAAAACGCCAAGGAGGCGCTCCGGCGGTGTGACCGCGGCTACGTGCTCGTGCAGGGCCAGAACCGCTACGAGGACGAGGGCACGGTCTTGCTCAACGACGAGCAGGTCCGCCAGGACTTCCTCGGCGGGTAACTGGAAAAAGAATCGACGCCGGCAGCCCCGTTACTGATTCATCGCACTGTTGATTTCAGACGTGTAGGAGGACTGCTGTTGCTCGAAGCCGACCTGATTAACGATGGTCCCGCCTTCCGCCTCGAACGCGCCGGCGAACGCTTCCTGCAGCGCCTGGCCGTAGCTGTTGTTCACATACAGCGTCGATGCGGTTTCGGCACCGAGTTCCTCCACACCGACCTGCGCCAGGACCTGACCCTGTAGCGCGTCACTCGGCGGGGTGCGGAAGATGTAGTCGTTGTCTTCGAGGTTGGTAATCGTCGGCGACGTGGAAGACGGTGAACAGCCGACGACGCCGTTATCGATGAGCACGTTGCGTGCGACCTGTATCGTCGTTTCGGAGCCGGCAGCACCAGTTATCGAGGGATACCCCGCGCTGACGAGGGAGTTGGCCGCGTCGATGCCCGCCTGTGCCTGAGTCTGTGTGTCACCGACCTGGTAATCGAACTCGAAGTCGACTTCGCCTTCGAGTTGCAGGGCCGGGAGTATCGCCCCGTCGCGGATGGGCCTGCCGAGCGGACCGAGGTCGCCGGTTTCGGGCATCAGCACACCGAACTGGATCGTTCGACCGGCGTCGCTTCCGGAGCCGCTCGGTTCCGGCTGCGGGATATCGTCGCCGGCGCTGAAGTCGACGGTGCTGAGCGTATCGACGCCGCCGCCATCCTGGAAGCCGAAAACCTGGTACTGCGCGGACGCCATGTCTCCGTTTTCGTCGAAGTTGACCGCGCTCGAGGCCCCCTCGTACTGGATGTTCTCGCCCGCCGCAGCCGCTTCGACGGCCGCTGGCAAGTCGGAGGGGCCGTACGTGTCGCCGCCCGGGTTGGCGACGACGCGCATGTGGTCTCGGACGGCCTGCCCGTCGTTCTCCCCGGCCATCACGTTTGCGAGGATTTGGACCGCCGTCGCGTCGTAGGCCTGCGACGTGAACACGCCGGCCTCGTCGTAATCGAATTCGGAGGTGAACTGCTCCGTGAACGTATCGACGCCGGGACCGGCCGCCGACGGGGCCGTGCCGCGGACGTTTGACATGTCGTCGCCGACGTTACTCGGCAGTTCGCCGTCCTGCAGTCCGTCGGTGACGAGGATGTCGGCGGCGTCGTCGCCGTAGTCGGCGTAGAAGTCCTTGAACAGTTGCACCCCGCTCTGGGGATAGCCGACGACCATCAGCACGTCCGGCGATTCCGCACCGCCGTCGCCACCGGACTCGGTTCCGGTTCCGGTCATCCCACCGTCGCCGCCATCGCCGCCGTCACCGCCGGTCTGCTCAGTTGAACAGCCTGCCAGCCCACCGAGCAGACCGACAGTACTTACCGCCCCAGTGCGCTTCAGGAACATCCGTCGACTGGTATCGCGACTCATAACAGTTATCACTGATTCGCTTCTTATAAAACTATATCCTCCCGTAACGCTGTTGTCCCGTAGTCTGACACGGTCACAGCGTTACTTTTTGTCGGTGTGCGTAGATATTAACGGCGGAATAGATCCTATTGGCCCAGACGTATCTCGGACTCTAGGCACAGCCGCGAAAAAACGTCGAGTGTTGTCCCTTACTCGAAGTGACTGACCGACTTCTCGTACTCTTCGGCGGCCTTGTCCCAGTCGACAACCTCGAAGAAGGCGTCGATGAAGTCACCGCGGGCGGGACCGTAATCGTAGTAGTAGGAGTGCTCCCAGACGTCGAGCGCGAGGATGGGATGGGAGCCCCAGAGCGCGCCCTGGTCGTGCTTGTCGACCGGCACGTTGCGCAGTTGCTTGGCAACGGGGTCGTACACGAGCAGCGCCCAGCCGCCGGCGGCTGATGCGGCGGCTTCGAACTCGCCCTTCCAGCCTTCGTAGGAACCGAAGTCCTCCTCGATGCGGTCGCGGAGGTCGCCCTCCGGCTCACCGCCGCCGTTGGGGTCCATGTTCTCCCAGAACAGCGTGTGGAGATAGTGGCCACAGCCGTTGTGGGTGACGTTGCCCATCGCGGCGGCGCTCGAACCGAAGTCACCGGCGTCGCGGTTCTCGGCGAGCGTCTCCTCGGCCGATTCGAGGCCGTTTACGTACCCCTGATGGTGAGTGTCGTGGTGCCAGGTGAGCACCTGCTCGGAGATGTGTGGCTCCAGCGCGTCGTAGTCGTACGGGAGTGGTGGCAGTTCGGGATTGGAATGTTCGGGCATATGAAAACGCCTCCATCAATACCTGTCGCGCGGCTGCCTGTTAAACGTTTAGGAGCCATTCGTTATCACCCTGCACGGACGGGGGGACGGAGCCGTTACCACCCGCTGGTATGACGCCACGTAGCGGCACCGTATCTGGTGTAAGTGTCTGGGAGAGTCCAGCGCAGCAGAACGATGCCGCCCTACTCGTCACCCCTGGCCCGCTCGAACATCGCCAGGGCCTGCTCGCGGCGCTCGCTGTGGTCGACCACGGGGTCCGGATACTCCGGCGCGGCGTTGCGCCGTTGCGTGAGCGAGCACTCGTTCCAGTCGTGGATAACTTCGGGCGCAGCGTCCCGTAACTCCGGGACGTATTCCTTGATGTACTCGGCGTTAGGGTCGTAGTCTGCGCCCTGCGTCATCGGATTGAAAATACGGAAGTACGGCTGTGCATCGGTCCCCGTGGAGGCCGCCCACTGCCAGCCGCCGTTGTCGTTGGCCGTGTCGTGGTCGACCAGTTTCTCCCGGAACCACTCGTAGCCGTGTCGCCAGTCGATGAGCAGGTCCTTGGTGAGAAAGGAGGCGACGATCATCCGGACGCGGTTGTGCATGTAGGCCTCTTCACGGAGCTGTCGCATTCCGGCGTCGACGATGGGATAGCCAGTCTCCCCGTCTTTCCAGGCCTGTAACAGTTCTTCGTCGTTTTCCCACTCGATTGGGTTCTCGTAGGACTTGTAGTTCGAACTGACGACGTGGGGGTGGGCAAACAGCACCTGCGCGTAGAACTCCCGCCAGGCCAACTGGGACTGGAACTCACGGACGGACTCGCGGCGGTCGCCACCGGTCCCCTCTTTGGCCTCTTGCGTACGGTCGTACACCTCCCGGATGCCGATTGTCCCGAACTTCAGATGGGCCGAGAGCCGCGAGGTGCACTCGTCGGCCGGGAAGTCCCGGCGCTCCTCGTACTCGTAGACGTTCTCTACGAGGAAGTCATCAAGCAGGGTCCGCGCTTCGTCGGTCCCCGCCGCAGGCACGTCCGCTTCTGGCTCCTCGAAGCCGAGGTCCGCCAGCGTCGGGAGCGCGTCGCCGTCGACATCGGCCAGTTCGTCGGCTGACGGCGGCTCGTAGGGGGCCGCCTTCTCGCGGTCGTGCCACTTCCGACCGAAGTAGGTGAAGACGCTGTAGGGGTCGCCGTCGTTCGTCGTAATCTCGCCCGGTTCGTGCAACACGGCGTTCTGGACGGCCTCGCGCGCCACGTCCGCGTCGTCCAGCGCCTGCCGGACGGCGGCGTCGCGCTCCCGGGCGAGCCCGGAGTAGTCTTTCCCCCAGGTGACTTTCTCCGCGCCGTACTCGGTAGCCAGTTCCGGCAGGACGGCCGTCGGGTCGCCCTCGGCAACGACGAGGTCACTGCTGCGGTCGCGGTACCACTCCCGCAAACTGTCGAGGGCGTCCAGCATGAACGCGACGCGCGGCGGGCCGGCGTGGTCGAGGACGGCCCTGTCGAAGACGAACACCGGGACGACGGGGTCGGACGGAGTCGCCGCGGCGAGGCCGGCGTTGTCCGCTGCCCGGAGGTCACGACGATGCCAGTGCAGGCGCATACACAATACATGCACCAGCCCGGGCAAAAGGTACTGCCCAACGATGTTGGTCTGACAGGCGGTGACGGACACCACTGTTATCATTCCGCCGAGTGAGAGCACACGCATGGACGACGCGACCGTGACGGTGTCGATGGAGGGAGACGTGGCCACAGTGACGCTAAACCGACCGGCGGCGCGGAACGCCCTGTCGAAGGAGACCGCCGACGCACTCATCGACCGGTTCGAGTCGGTGGCCGACAGCGACGCCCGGTGTGTCGTGCTGGAGGGTGCCGGCCCCGCCTTCTGTGCCGGCGGCGACATCGACGCGATGCTAGAGGGGATTGACAACGACCAGCCGCCGGCGGAACGGGTCGAACTGGTGGTCTCGGCACTCCACGAGGCCATCCGGACCGTCCACAGTTGTCCGCTCCCGGTCGTCGCGAAAATAGACGGCCCCGCCTTCGGCGCTGGGGCCGGGCTCGCGCTGGCCTGTGACCTGCAGGTCGCGAGCACCGACGGGCAGATCGGCTTCGGCTTCCGCCGGGTCGGGCTGGCGAGCGACTCCGGCGTCTCCTACTTCCTCCCGCGAATCGTCGGCCCGAACAAGGCCAAGGAACTCCTGTTTACCGGCGACCTCCTCGATGCCGAGACCGCCCACGAACTCGGGCTGTTCACGCGAGTGTTCGACGCAGAGACCTTCGAATCGGAGGTATCGGCACTCGTCGACGACATCGCCTCGGGGCCGACGGTTGCGCTCGGTCACGCAAAACGGCTGGTCAACCGAAGCCTGGACAGTTCGCTGGAGCAGGCGCTCGAAAACGAAGCCGCCGCGCAGGGTGTCGCCTTCACGACCGACGACCACGAGGAGGGTGCAACCGCGTTCGTCGAGAAGCGCGACCCGGAGTTCAAGGGTCAGTAACGTGAGTACGGCAACCCACAGCAGCACTGATTCAGACTGTCCGGAACGCGGTCGTCCACAACGTCCTGAAGTTCCGAACGGACCCGGCGCTGTTCACCGAACTCGACGGCGAGCGGCCGTAGCCACGAGGGGAGAGGGTGTCATAGAAGAGTTCTCACACTGTGATCACAGTACTTCCCGGATTGTCTCCTCGTTCATAGTTGGTGATAGCGACGACGAGGCGAAGGCACAGAGCGAGGAAAACCTGCGCTCGTGCGTGGACGCGGCCTCGGGCGTGCGTTCGCCCGAGGCCGCAGTCCTTCACTGATTCATTGGTTCGCTCAACTCCTGTGCGGCGGTTGTACGTCTCGTCCAAGATGGATTGCTTGAGCTGAACGTCCTCACTGTGTTCGTCGATGCGGTCTTCGACCCTGTACTTGATGTCTTTCGGGTCGTCAGTGTTTCGTGGGTTGTACGGAACGACTGGCACGACCCCTGCGACCAGCAGGTGGTCGTGCCAGTCGAGCGTGTCGTAGGCGCTGTCTCCAAGCATCCACACCGGCTTGGCGACGGCGAGCGCGTCACGCGTGACGCGCATCGCCGTCTCTTCTGGCGCTTGTTTGCTTTCGGTAAACTCCGCTGCGATCGGTATCTTTTGTCCGGTCGAAACGATCGTACAGCCGTAGCCGTAGTAGTACTCTTCAGCTGTGGGATCGTAGCATTTCGACGCGTCTGAATCGGCGGGCATCGCTCTCACGTCCGTTGAATCAATTGAGTACGTCAAGTCGAGCAGGCCGCGGCGGGCGGCCTGCTCGACGAGTCTATCGAACACTTCGTCAACGACGTGTTCGAGGTCGGTAAGGAAGCGATCGACCGCGTCTCTCGACGGCGGTCGATCGAAACCACAGCCAAGCCAGACGAACGTGTTCTGTAGCTCTCGTTCAATTGGACGAATGCCGTAGGTGTCGTGGTAGTAGCAATGGAGGAACCCACGCATCAGCTCTGGTGGCTCGTGCTCTCGTGTTCGCCCCGTCTCCGCCGGGGCGAACACGTCGAACTCTGCGAGAAACTCGAAGGAGAAATGCTCAAACAACGCTAACGTCTCGGTTTCCGCGACATTGAAGAACGACTCTACCGAAGGATCATCTTGCAGGGTCGCTGAGCTCATACCACCTCAGCATAGACCCTGCTCTTTGGTGTGGTAGTCGTTTTATGACACCCTCACGAGGGGAAACAGACCGAAATAAAGACGAGAGAGAAGGCGACTCGATAGCGCCGCGTTTACAGTTTCCGCTCGGCGTCCTCGGCCAGTTCCTTCATCCGCTTGCTGACCCGGCCCGCATCCGAGAACTCGTCTTCGCTCATCGCCGTCGCCAGCGAGTTCCCGAGCACGAACACGGCGTGTTTGTGCTCGCTCTTTGACTTGTGCACGTCCGACGGCCGCACGTCGAGTTCCTGGTAGGCGTCGAAGAGATCCGGGTCGACCGAGTCCATGTCGTCGCGGAAGTACTCCATGATCGTCACCATCTGCTCGTGTAGTTCGAGAAGCTCGTCTTTGTGCATGGCTACGACTATGTGGTGGCTCGTGCATAAGAATTGCTTGAGAAGGGATACCAGACTCTCACGCCTGTATTTTCAGAAGACGTACTCGTCGTCGTGACCCATCATGCCGTCTTCTTCGAACCCTGGCTCCTCGTCTTCGTCCTGTGGTCCGGAGGTTTTGTACGCCTTGAGCCCGGTCGACAGGAGGTCCTCGATGGCTTCCTCGCGGTTGAGGAACTCGCCTTTTTCGACGAGCTGCGCGATCTGCATCTCCAGGTGTTCCGGGATATTGATCTCTACCTTAGGCATCGCAACATAGGGGGCTTCGACTATGCCCTATTTAAACCTGACGGGGGTGTGTTCGCAGATTACAGAATTACAATTGTAGAACGGAGAGAGGAACTTTGTGAACCCATAGATTAATTTCTTCAAAGGAGAATAGCCGTTTCCGCCTCGCATCCCTGGCCAGAACGGGATAAAACCGGCCAATTCGCAACGACGGTCCGCCCGAACCGCGGCGTCCAGAATCGAGAGTATAGTTAGGCTCAAAGGTGCGCAATCCTAAGGCATGGCTGATGGAACCACTGCGTGGTGACGAGACGACGGTTGGTGAGACAACGGTCGTCGCACGCGGGTGTCGCCTCGACGATGCACCGGTTCGGGCGGTACTCGAAACGGACGCTCGCCCCCGGTTCTTCTGGGCGGCCGGTACAGAGTCAATCGCGGCCCGCGGGAGCGCGGCGACTGTGACTGCCGACGGGCAGTCGCGGTTCGAGGACCTGCGGACAGCACTCGAGGCACTGTTCGAGGGCTGTACGGTCCCCGACAGCCTCCCGAGCGTTGCGCGGCCGCGAGCGTTCGGTGGGTTCGCCTTCCACAACGGGACCCACGAGGGGGACGACTCCCCCTGGAACGGGTTTCCCAGTGCGGCGTTTTTCCTCCCCGAGATACAGGTAACCACGAGAGACGACGACGCCTGGCTCACGACGGTAGCGACGGGGCCCGAGGCCGAGACGGAGGCGGAGACGCGGCTTGACGAGTGGCGTGACCGGTTGGTCGCAGACTCCGAGAGCGAGCCAGGAATCCCACCGGGGATCTCACACCGGGAGCGCACGCCGACACAGGACGGCTGGCGCGAGCAGGTAGCGGCCGCCATCTCCAGCGTCGACCGCGGCGACCTCCAGAAGGTCGTGCTCGCCCAGAGCCTCAGCGCCACGCTGGACGCGGAGCTGTCGGTCCCGGACGTGATGGCCCGGCTGTCCCGCACCTACCCGGACTGCTACCGGTTCATGCTATCGCCGGACGCCGGCGGCACCTTCTTCGGGGCCACGCCGGAACGGCTGGTGTCGGTCCGCGGACGGACGGTCCGAACGGAGGCGCTAGCCGGCTCGACGGGTCGGGGCGACACACCCGCCGAGGACGAGTGGCTCGCCGCTGAACTCCTCGACAGCGAGAAGGACCGCCACGAGCACAAGCTCGTCGCGGACGCGATACGGGACCAGCTGGAACCGTTTGCCTCGACGGTCCGCATCGGCGACCGGACCATCCGCCGGCTCGCCACGGTCCAGCACCTCCGCACGTCGATCACGGCCGAACTCGACGACGACGAGCACGTCCTCTCGCTGGTCGAGGCGCTGCACCCGACGCCGGCCGTGGGCGGGCTGCCGCCGGACGCGGCGCTGCGGACCATCCGCGAGACGGAGGCGTTCGACCGCGGCTGGTACGCCGCGCCGATAGGCTGGGTCGACGCCGCCGGCAACGGGACCTTCGCCGTCGGCATCCGCTCGGCCGTCGCCACGGAACGCGAGGCGACCCTCTTCGCGGGCGCGGGCATCGTCGCGGACAGCGACCCCGACCGCGAGTGGGACGAGGTCCAGCTCAAGTACCGGCCGATACTCGACGAGCTAGAATGACCGCCCCGAACGTCAACACGCTGTGGGCGGAGACGCTCGTGGCCGAACTCGTCGCCGGCGGCGTCGACGCGGTGTGTCTCTCGCCCGGCAGTCGCTCGACGCCGCTGACGGTCGCGTTCGCCGAACACCCGGACATCGAGGTGTTCTCGCACCTCGACGAGCGGTCGGCGGCCTTCTTCGCGCTGGGACGGGCCCGCCGGACCGGCGAGCCGACGCCGCTGGTCTGCACATCGGGGACCGCCGCGGCGAACTACCACCCGGCGGTCATCGAAGCGAACCAGTCGGGCGTTCCGCTACTCTTGCTGACGGCGGACCGACCGCCGGAACTCATCGACAGCGGAGCGAACCAGACTGTCGATCAGGAAAAGCTGTACGGCGACGCCGTGCGCTGGTACCGGGATATGCCCGAGCCCGAGGCCGAGCCGCGGAAGGTGCGAATGCTTCGGACCACGGCGGCCCGCGCGCTCGCAGAGAGCACCGGCGCCGACCCGGGGCCGGTCCACCTGAACTGTCGGTTCCGGAAGCCGCTGGAACCGACGCCGGTGCCGGATGATGACCCGGCGGGCGTTCCCGCTGGCTGGGCGGGCGGCGACGATGCGGCCGAGGTTGGCCGCGACGGCCCGTTCGTCACGACGAGCCAGGGCGTCGCTGCGCCGGACGAGCGGACGGTGCGCCGCGTGCAAGACGCGCTCCGGGCCGCAGAGCGGGGACTCATCGTCGCTGGGCCGGCCGACCAGGGACTCAGTGCAGAATCGCTTGAACGGCTGGTGTCGGCGACCGGCTCCCCTGTCCTCGCAGACCCGCTGTCGGACCTGCGGTTCGGCCCGCACGTCGACCGCCTCGACGTGCCGGTCTGTGGCGGCTACGACGGCTATCTCGGCAGCGGCAGCGTCGACGAGTGGGGCGATCCAGATGTCGTCGTCCGCTTCGGTTCGTC